>Ga0316221_1001859_pt1 | contig 20724 bp, 28 predicted proteins | sample TBH18007metaG_FD_206003 | JGI IMG/M metagenome (GOLD analysis project Ga0316221, IMG submission 206003) | Freshwater microbial communities from Trout Bog Lake, Wisconsin, USA - TBH18007 | ecosystem: Environmental > Aquatic > Freshwater > Lake > Hypolimnion/Profundal zone | place: USA: Wisconsin... | reverse complement strand
ACGATATATGACTATATATATCCCCCAGTATCGGATGATAATAAAAGACAAGACGTTAATAATAAATTAATCGCGTTTGCATTATTAAATCCAGGGGCGCCAAAGCAGTTTTTTGGGAATAAATAAATGGCACAGAATATTGCTCGATTAGGTGTAGTAATGGGCTTGGATACTACCGAGTTCCAGCAAAACCTACAAAAAGCCAACGAAATGATGGGCGAGTTCAAGACAAAATTGCTTGAACTTGGTAGCATCGCGGCGTTTGGCGAAATGGCGTCCAAGGCGATGGAATACGCTGATAGCGTAGTCAAGACTGCCAAAGCCAATGATGTCACCACAGCGTCCGTTTTGGAGTTATCTAAAGCCCTAGAGGAAAATGGTGGCAGTGCAGAAGAAACTAGCCGTATTTATTCAGGTTTTACCCAAAAGGTTGAAACTGCCGCGCTGGGTAGCGCAAAAGCCCAGGAAGCATTTGCCAGGGTAGGGGTGTCACTCAATGACCTTAAAACCCTATCTTCACAAGATTTATTCAATAAGACCATTGAAGGTTTAGCCAAAGTCAATGACGCGGCCACTCGCAATGGTTTGGCTTTCCAAGTATTAGGCAAATCCATTCGCGGTGTGGACATCAAGGGATTGGCTGAAACACTCGACGAAGTGAAGGGCAAGTTCGATCAATACAGCGAAGCCGTAAACCAAGCCCATGAGTTGCATTTAAAGATGGAGGCCAGTGGTCGCATGATCTCCCTGGCGTTCACCAACGCTTTTATTCCGACCTTGCTGGCCGTGTCTAAAGCGTTAAGCGATACCAATAAAGAAGGCGGCGGTTTTGTCGGGTTTGTCACTGATGTAATCAACGTCTTGGGCGTCTTATTCAGATACACCACCACCGTTGTGGTTGCCTTGGTGGACACCCTAAAGCTGGCTGGTGAGGAACTTAAAAACATTTTCAGCGGTAATTTTGGTGCAATTGTCGATACTTACAAGCAGTACGACGATAAGATCAAGGCAATGGTCGAGGCTGACGCCAAGTTTTCAGAAAACTTGCTCAACCCTAAAGGCGGTACCGGAAGTTCTAGCGCTGGTGATGATTCGGCAAATCGCGACATTATCAACGCCAACGCTAAAAAACTAGGTTTAGCACAGCAACTCAGCGAAGAATATAAAAAGCACTCTGATTTGACATTGCAAATGGCAGTTCAAGCGCGGGAATTGCTGACCCTAACTACCGATCAAAAGAGCGTTCAAATTGCCATCAACAAGGTAATTGACGACAATCAAAAAGCCCAAGACGCTATCGACAAACAGATTGCGGCCGCCCGTGGCACCCAAGGCGGTGCCGCTTTGATTGCAGAGTATCAAAAGCAAAAGCAAGCCATTGCAGACCTTAAAGATACTTACATCGAAAAAACCAAAGAGGAAGTGCAAGCCACTATCGATTTTCAGCGCACATTTAGTTTTGGCTGGTCTAAAGCGTATGCTCAGTTTGCTGAAGATGCCGGAAACAATGCCAAGATTGCTGAATCAATGTTTAGTTCGATCACCACTAACATGGGTAATGCACTCGATACATTTGTGCAAACTGGTAAATTAAATTTCTCTAGTCTGGCTCAAAGCATTATTGCCGACTTGCTAAAGATTCAACTTAAAGCCCAGGCCATGAAATTGTTTAGCGCAATGGGTGATGCTTACAGCGCAGGTTCAGCTATTAACGGTGGTGGCATGGCCGGCATTGTTGGAGGACTATCTAATCTACTTGGTTTTGCGGATGGTGGCTCACCACCGGTCGGCGTGCCATCGATTGTGGGTGAAAACGGGCCTGAGTTATTCGTGCCAAATCGCGCCGGTACCGTAATCCCTAATAATCAGTTATCAAGCGTCATGGGTTCAGGTCAAAGCATTAATTACAACGGCCCTTATATCGCCAGTATGTCCGCAATCGATACTCAGTCAGCCACACAATTTTTAGCGCGTAATCAAAACGCCGTGTGGTCAGCCAATCAAAACGCACAGCGTAGCTTGCCACAAAGCCGATAAATTATGTCAAATTTAACCACTCTTTTATCCATTTGCGAAACCGTTGCAATTAACGATCAGCGATTTGTTGGTCAAGCGATTAGCCGAAATCAGCGCATCTCCACAAGCGAGATCGTCACCAACGTGCCATTCCAGTTTGATATGAAGCCAATGAACTATTTACTGTATTCAAAAAATAGGGATTTGTTGGCTAATCTGCGTTACTTTGATAAATCCTTGGAGCAGTATTTAAGTTTTGGCGCGACAGGCTGGGTCAATTACATTCAATACCGCGGTGATATGACTTCATCGCAAATCAGCGCTTGCCAATGGCAAACAAGTTGTGCCGGTCAAGTCTTGGTTCTCGGTGCATTGCCTAGCATTACATCCACCAAGTTTATTGTGCGTGCTGGCGACTTTATGCAAGTAGGGCGCTATTCTTATATCGCCACCACCGACGTGATTCGCGGCACTGGCACCACTGTCAGCATCCCCGTTCACCGTTCATTAATTGGTACGGTAGCCAGTCCCATTAACGCCGTAATCGGCGAATTTGGCACGACTGTCAGCATGGGTGGCACCAACTATACGGGCATTACTTTTCCCGTCATTTTGCAACAATATCCAGGCTATACATTAGTGCCAATGACCAATGATTCATTCATTGCATGGAATCAAACTTTTAAAGCGTTTGAATCAATCGTATGAACGTAATCCCACCAGTCATCGATACCAACAATATCCGATATGCGGATTTTGTCCGCATCGTTACGGGCACCAATGAATATCGATTTTCGACAGCGCCTACCGCATTAACGATACCGGCCATTGATGCACTGCCGTTTGATGGCTTGGGACAATTGGTTGATATAGGCAAGATTCAGCGCGACATTAAATCCACCGCCAATCAAACCTCCATCACTTTGGTCGGTATCGATACCGCCATGTTGGGATTGGTTCTCAATGGGGATTTAAAAGGTTCGCAAATAACCATGTGGAAAGGGTTTTTTGATACATCAGGGAACCTATTAACTACTGGTGGGGTCGGTGGCCTGTATCAATATTTTTATGGCTTTATCAATTCATTTTCGATTGGCGAGCAATGGATGGAGGAAGCTAGGACGTATGTGGGCTTAGTCACCGTCAGCGCCGCCAACATTCAAATGATTTTACAAAATCGTGTAGCGGGGCGTTTTACCAACGATGCAAGCTGGCAATTCTTTACGCCCAATGACACCTCTATGAATCGCGTTGCCGTGATCTCAACCCTTGCATTGGCGTTTGGTAAACAAACATGATTCGGTACGCCAACAAGTTTGATTTCCCTGCCATTTGTGACTTATTACGTCACTTTTGCCATCAGCATAAATTCGCCATTCTTAAAGACGAAGCCACTTGGTCGCCTGAGTATGTGCAAAAGCAATTGAGCATGGTTCTAGCGGGTGCTGGATTTATTTTGATTGCAGAAGATGGTAGCGGATTTATGGTCGCACTTAAAGCGCCCTGTTTTTTTATTGAAAATGCTTTTTCTTTGCACGAAATCATTTGGCACGCAACAAACGACAAGACAGCATTAAAACTATTTAAGCGATTCATTGAGATTGGCACAGCGATGAAAGAAAACGGCGAAATTAAAGAAGCCCATTTTTCTTGCTTTAGCGAATCCGATTTCAGTAGATACGGCGCAACGAAGTTACAAAACACTTGGAAGATATAGCATGGGCGGAGGCGGCGGCGTTATTGGGGCAATAGTCGGGGCAGTAGTTACGGTCATTGGCGTTGTAACGGCTCAACCTGAATTGGTAATGATGGGCGTCACAATGATGGCCTCATCCATCATATCGGCCGTCACAGCGCCTAAAATCCCCAATCAAAGCACATCATCGCAACTTAATACTGGCACCAACGTCCAAGTACCACCAGCGACTAACAACAAGGTGCCCGTGGTGTACGGCAACTCCTTTATTGGCGGCACCGTTACTGACCTATCCATTACTTCCGATAATCAAAACCTCTACTATGTTTTGACATTATGCGAAGTGACTGGCAACGGAACAGACAATATTCAATTTGGAGACATTTATTACGGTGGCAAAAAGGTCATACTTAGCGGCACCACGGTGACTGGTTTGCTCGATACCTCTACAGGGCTGACTGACACTGCCGTTAATGGTTTGATTCATATTTACCTTTACAACAACGGTTCAAACAGCCCCGTCAATACATCGCAATCAGCAATGTCCGTGATGCAATCAAGTGGCTTGGTGTATCAGTGGGGTAGCACTGATTTAATGACCAATACGGTTTTTGCTATTGTGCAGATTACTTACAATGCCAATGCCAATCTGACATCAATCTCACAGACCCAATTTGAGATTTTGAACCCACGCACCAACACTGGCGATGTATTGGAAGATTATTTGACCAATACGGTCTATGGCGCGGCCATTCCTAGCAATCAATTAGATACCGCAAGCCTGGCGGCATTGACAGCCTATAGCAATCAACTGATTACGTTCAACAATTACATGGGCGTGCCATCGACACAGCCGCGCTTTAAGTTCAATGGCGCAATTGATACGACGCAAAACGTCATGGCCAATTTGCAAGATATTACCCAGTGTTGCGATTGCTTATTGAAATACAACGAAATCTATGGCCAATGGAGTGTGATCGTTCAAACCCCAACCACGCCAGTGGTAATGGATATTAACGACAGCAACATTATTTCCGCGATTACTGTCACCACGCTAGATATTTCCAGCACTTACAACATCGCACAATGCCAGTTCCCTGACATTACGTTAAATAGTTCATTTAATACCAGCACGGTTGATCTGTCCGTGGTGGACCCGACATTGCTATACCCAAATGAGCCGCCTAACAGCCAAACCATTAAATTGCCATTGGTCAACAATGACGTACAAGCGCAATTATTGGCCACTCGCTTTTTGAAAGCCGCCCGTCAAGACTTGCAAATTCAATGCACGATTAGTTTTCAAGGTTTGGAATTAGAGGCTGGCGACATTGTGACTGTGACCAATGCCAACTATGGCTGGACAGCCAAGCCGTTTAGAGCGCTCAGAGTAGAGCAGACCTTTACGCAGAGTTCAGGCATTACCGTGGCCTTGCTATTGCAAGAATATGACGCGGCCGTTTACGATGATTCTAGCATTACGCAATACCAGCCAGCGCCCAATAGCGGCTTATCTAGCCCCAATATCTTTGGCACTATTGTGGCCCCAGTGGTGATTAGCAATCTATTTAATTTGCCAGTCCCGACTATTGGCGTACAAGCGACCTCTACCAGTGCGGGTGTGACGCAATACGCTGAGATTTGGTATTCAGCCTATGCGACACCAACTTCATCACAATTGATTTATGGTGGCACTACTGCAATCCAACCGGCTGGCCAACCTTACGGCAACAATGTGGTTATGCCAACCGTCTTTTTGACTGGTATTCCAGCGGGTAATTGGTATTTCTTTAGCCGTATGGTTAATAGCTTGGCCACTTCACTATATAGCCCAGCGAGCGCCGTTTTTAATTGGCGGCCAGCAACATTCCAATATGCACAGCGGTATTTGTCCGTTGCGTATGCCAACTCGATTACCGGATCAGGCTTTACGTCCAATCCGCGCGGAATGACGTATTACGGCATCCTAAGTACGTCCGCTCCCGCGTTTGATACCAACCCTTCAGATTACACATGGTATCCAGCCAGCCCCGTATTTGGCACGACTGGTACGCTAAATTATTTGTTGTTTTGCAATCGTGGCAATAGCTTGGTCAGTTTTGCCATTGGCAATGCGGCGTTTTCTGCGGGCACAGCAATGTTTGTGCCAACCGATCCAAACTACGACCAAACCATTTGGCAAGGTTTAGAGGATGGTTACAACGTCATTGACCTTAATGCGCGTACAGGACAATTGATTCAAACCGGCACTACTAGCGTTGGAACTGGAGAAATTGCAATTACCAATAACCCGCAAGGTCAAGTGATTGCATCGTTGGCGCAATTGCTAAGTTTTCCTGGTGGCGCTCCAACACTTACATCCACCGTGGGAACTTTGACCATTGACACTTATGGCCGTGTTGTCGGCTTTAGCCCGCCGGATAACTTTGATTACACAATGAAGGCTTTTGATGCCTCTAGCGGTCAAACCGTCTTTAGTGTGACCCGTGGCACTGAATATTTATTGGGCAATTGCTGGGTATTTAGTAATGGTTGTTTACTTGATCCATCCGAATATACCGATACAGGGGGATCGACTGGCACCGTGACATTATCAACTGGTGCATTATTAAACGATATTGTGACGATTATCTCTTTTGCATCCGTTAATACAATAACCGGAACATATAATTCATTTAGTCGTAATACCGCAACATTATTCAACGCTGGATCATATACTGCATTAGGATTTACATTAATTAGCGGTAACGAATTATTATTTATTAATGGTACCGTTATTAATGCACAAGACTACAACATATCAGGTCAAACCATCAGTTTTATCTATGCTCTGACCGGTGATTTACAAATATTGCAATGGACTAATAATAACTTGGGAGTACCGAACGGAACGCCGTCTAATACGGATATATATACTACCGTTGGACAGGCAACTTATTCATTTACATTTAATCCTTTAGCATTTAACTTATATAATAATGGGGTATTATTATTGGAAACCGTAGATTATTCTGTGACGACTGGTAGTTATACATTAGCGCAAACTCCAACCAGTAATTTGAATATATTGGTTGAGCAATCATTTAATAGAACTGGAGCAGTATAAATATGACGCAAGCACTTAATCTTAGTCAATTAGCCAATAATGTGAATTCTTCAGGAATATTGGCAGTTGCAGGTGGTGGTACGGGGTCAACCACCTCTACTGGTTCTGGGGCTGTGGTTTTAGCAACATCACCAACCATTAGCGCTCCCACCATATCTGGCGCTGGAATTACTTTTCCTTATGGCAGTAATCCACAAGCTGCGCCTAGTAAAGTGTTGCAAGTAGTCAGCGGGACATTGACTTCAATAGTTTCTACTTCTAGTTTGACTTATGTAACAACAGGATTAAATGCTTCTATTACACCTTTGTTTTCGACAAGCAAAATTTTAATTATAGTAAGTGGTTGGTGCGATAACAACGGTACTTCTGGATTACAAGTAGGCGTTACTATATTTAAAAATAATGCTACAAATTTAGCTGGTACATCTTCAAATATGACCAATGTTTATTCAGGCACCGCTAGAGTTCAAGGTTCATGCTCTGTTTCATATTTAGATTCTCCAACAACAACTTCTTCAACAAATTATGCGGTATATTTTGCAAGTTCAAATGGGGGCGGGGCAGTGAACTTTAATGGCGGCACTTCTACTTCTTCAATTACTCTTATGGAGATTGCACAATGATTAATATCCATCAAGCAATTTTTGAGTTATACCCTTCTGTTGTAACTATTCGTGGTGATATTGCTTACGATGCAAATGGCAATGAAGTAGCTTATGACCTAGATGCAGTAACTACACAAGCACAAAAAGATGCCAATGTTGCACAGGCTAAGTATTTATTAGCTTCTACAGATTGGGCTGTATTGCCTGATGTAGGATTAAAGAACTCCGCAGACTATGTGACTTATCGTGGCATATTGCGTGGCTTAGTGATTAGTCCTGTAGCAAATGCAAGTTTTCCTACTGAACCAACACCAGTATGGGCGTAGTAAGTATCATAAACAGCGGTAAATAGATAAAATGTAGCCATACAAGATAAGACATGATTACGGCTTTCGGGAGTGCCTGAAGCTGAACCCCAGGAAATTGGAATAATCATGGCGTTATTTAGTAAAAACACCATCACCCAGGTAAGTGGGTTCGATAACCCCTGTATCGCAGGGGAGTTGGTTTATGACCAAAAGCAATTTTGGAATTTGACATTTAATACTGACGGCGTACCGGTCGATCTAACTGGCGCCACCATTGACGCGTTGATTATCCGTCGCCAAGTCAGCAACTTGCAAGACACGCGCTATGGCCTGTCATTTGACATTGCCGACTATTCGCCTGAACCGGATGCCGTAACGCTGACCATTACCAATCGCGATAATTCAGCCGGCCTATTTACATTAGCTTTAGACGAATCGGCATGGGATGTGATTAGCACTGACCCTGAACTTAATATCGCGGCGAACAATCCAGTGGCGTTTAGTGGCCGCATCAAGATCGGCTTTCCCGCTACTGAAACCAATCCCGCGCAAGACAGCATCATCTTTTTATTGTTTTTAGTCAGAAGCGATGGCGTGGTGAATTAAATGACAACGCTCACGATTGCTAAAGGCGCTGTCAATGATATTGCCGTTACCGTTAATCAAACAGCGGTTGGAATCACACAACAAAACAGCATTAATGTTGAGGTAACTCCCACAGCGCGTACCGATGTCACGATTAGTCGTGGCTTGATTGGTCCACAAGGTCCTCCAGGACCACAAGGACCATCGGGCGGTACTGATATTGGCGGTTATCCAGTCACCATTACTGGCGCACAAAATTACGACGCATTGATGTTTTTAAGCAATCAATGGGTCAATGTCAATCAACTTGAAATCGCCGATGGCGGCAATTATTAGGAGCATCACAAATGAGCAATACTATCCGTATCAAAAGACGTGCAAATGGTGGTGGCGCTGGCGCTCCTACAACGCTTGCCAACGCTGAATTAGCATTTAATGAACAAACTAACGTACTGTATTACGGTACGGGCACGGGTGGCACTGGTGGCTCTGCAACGTCGATTATTCCTATTGGCGGTAATGGCGCGTTTGTTGATACATCAAGCAACCAAACGATTGGTGGCGCTAAGACTTTTAGCTCTACGATTACTGGCTCAGTTAGCGGCAACGCTGGCACTGCAACCGCGCTGGCAACGGCACGCAATATCGCATTGTCAGGTGATGCAACCGGTACAGCGTCTTTTGACGGTTCTGCCAATGCGACGATTGCCACCACATTAGCTAACAGTGGCGTATCTGCCGGCACTTACACTAAGGTCACTGTCAACGCTAAAGGCTTGGCCACTGCCGGCGCTACCGCCAGCATCAGTGATTTATCTGCACCGACTGGGGCAGTGTCATTTGGTAGCCAGCAGATCACTAACTTAGCTGATCCAACAACAGCGCAAATGGCCGCCACTAAAAACTATGTGGACAGCGTAGCGCAAGGTTTAAGCGTCAAGGCTTCAGTCAATGTCGCGACTACTGCCAACATTACTTTGGTTGGATTGCAAACGATTGATGGATACACCACATTGTCCGGTGATCGCGTCTTGGTTAAAAATCAAACACTGTCACAAAACAACGGCATCTATATCGCATCCGCATCCGCTTGGACCCGCGCAGTCGATATGTCCACTTGGGCCGAAACCGTTGGCGCGTTTACATTTGTTGAAACTGGTACATCCCAAGCTGATACAGGTTGGGTATCGACAACACAAACAGGCGGCACATTAGGCGTAACAGCGATCACGTTCACTCAGTTTAGTGGCGCTGGTACTTACACAGCGGGAACAGGCTTAACGCTTACAGGCGGTCAATTTAGCGTTACCAATACCGCAGTCAGCGCCGGAACATACGGTAGCGCCAGCCAGTCATTAACAGCCACAGTCAATGCACAAGGTCAACTCACTGCATTGTCGGCGGCCTCTATTGCGATTGCCAATACTCAGGTGTCTGGCCTTGGCACGATGTCCACACAAAACGCATCAAGCGTGGCGATCACTGGCGGTTCCGTTACCAACCTCACCACTTTTGATGGCATCACCATCGACGGCGGTACTTACTAATTAACAGCCCGCTATATAGCGCGAAAGGGCAAGCCACATGGCAAACACAGTAAAGATTAAGCGGTCAGCAACACCAGGTGCAGTGCCTACTACAGGGCAACTTGCACTTGGAGAGCTTGCCATGAATACATACGATGGCAAAGTGTATATGGTGCAGAACAATGGTTCTGCGGCCGTCATTCAAGTGGGTGGTAGTGGAACAGTCACGAGCGTTGCGGGTACTGGTACCGTTGCCGGCATAGCATTGAGTGGCACCGTGACATCAAGCGGGTCACTGACATTAGGCGGTACATTTGCACTGCCATCAGGCCAAGTGCCAGGAAAGATGATCTACGATTCATTTACTGCCACCGCATCACAAACCACGTTTACACCGAGCGCAACTTACACCGCAAGCAAGATCGAAGTGTATTGCAACGGCGTAAAAATGGTCAACGGATCTGATGTAACGGTCACGAGCGGCACCTCAGTTGTATTTACTTCAGGATTGGCCGTCAACTCTAAGGTTGATTTGGTGTATCCAATTTAACAAATGCCTATTTTTTAACCATAATGATGCGATAAGCGCACCTAATTGAGAATTTAATCATGCCTGACGACCTTTCATCCGACCGCGAAAAAGAAATAATGAAAGAAGCCATTGAAGAATGGCTCGACAAACAGTTTGCCAAGTTCGGTAAATGGTCTATGACAGGCATCTTCCTAGCGATGATGGCTTGGGGTTTTTATGGGTGGCTCAATTTTCAAGGTTGGCACAAATGAAAAAGCCAATGCAATCTAAAACCATTTGGTTTTCCATCATCATTATGTTTTTAGGTGTCTTTCAAGGGTTCATTACTCAGGTGCCGATTGACCCTAAAGAGCAATCACTGATACTAATAGTCATTGGCTTATCAACGATTTATTTGCGATTTAAAACTAATTCGCCGTTGATATGACAGCGCCAATAAAACAAAACAATACAAACACAAGACTAGCGGTTGGATCGCTAGTAGTGGCCGCCAGCACCTTGGTGGGTATTGCGATGAATGAAGGGTATGTCGGACAAGCGTATCAAGATTCAGGCAAAGTGCAAACGATTGGCTTTGGCGAAACCAAAGGCGTCAAAGCAGGGCAGACAACCACGCCGGTGCGCGCACTGGTACAACTTGATAAATCCATTAATGAATACGCCAAAGGTGTACAAGATTGTGTACAAGTCCCGCTATACCAATATGAGTTTGATTCGTATGTGGACGTGGCATACAACGTCGGCATCACCGCATTTTGTCACTCACCGATTGTCGCGAAAGCCAATGCACAAGACTACGACGGGGCGTGCAATGTCATGCTGGGTTGGTACGTTCACGATCGTCAAGGCCATTTTGTACCAGGCCTAGTTAATCGCCGTAAATCCGAATATGCAACTTGCAAGGGGCAGACATGATTATTCAAAAGTTGATGATCGAATTAGGCATCGGCGTGTTTTTAACATTTGCCGTTTTGCTCGGTTTACGAGAGATTTATCACACCGGAGTTGAGCATGGTTACGACCAAGCCAAAGCCCAATACACCGCGCAAGCATTAAAAGATTCGGAACAAGCGCGGATCAAAGAGCAGTTATTACAAACCAAACTCAATGAGGCTCAAAATGCACGCCAAAAAGCTGAATCCAATTTATTACGTCTTGCCATTACTAACCGCAATATTGTTGGCCAGTTGCACCAACAACTCGATACCGCAAACAGCCATCTGTCCAGTTATTCCCGCAGTGCCCTTGTTGCGCGAATCGATACCCTCAGTAATGTATTCGAGCAATGCACAAGCCGATATTCAGACCTGGCAACAAAGGCTGACGGCCACGCCGCAGACGTCCAACTAATGCAAGATTCTTGGCCAAAATAAAGGGCAGTTAATGACGACCAAACCAACTCCAATCGAAGAATTGCAAAAGGTCATCGATGCTTTTCACTTTTATGGTGAAAAGAAAAAAGCCGCCGATTCTTTAGGGGTTAATTACTCAACATTTATGTCGCGTTTGCACATGGCAAATAGCAAGAAATTAAAGCCACAAGCAAACAAATTAAATGTTGAGCATGACAAAACCTTAAAAGGCCAACTCGCGGAAGCCAAAGCCAAGATCAGGGCGCTTGAAACGGCCGCAAAGATGCAAGCATCTGAAGATTTAACAGCGGACTACATTAAAAAACAAATTGTCAAACTTGCTAAATCCACAGTGGACGTACCGACATGGGTAAGCAAGGCGCCCAAAAAAGACACTACGGGCGTGCCAACGCTATTTGCATCCGATTGGCATTGGGGTGAAGTTGTAAGACCGGCTGAAATTGGCGGCGTGAATGAATACAACAGCAAAATTGCCCAAGAGCGAGCGCGATCAATGATTGAAACGTCAATCGATTTGCTACGCAATCACTTAAACAATCCTGAGTATCCAGGAATTGTTTTTATATTGGGCGGTGACATGGTTTCCGGTAGCATCCACGAGGAATTGATGGTCAGCAATGATTTAGAGATGATGCCAACCATTCTTGATTTATGGGGCGTATTGGTGTGGTGTATTGAGCGCCTGGCGGGTGAATTTGGAAAAGTGTTTGTGCCGTGTGTTACGGGTAATCACGGTCGAAACACCCATAAAATTTACAACAAAGGACGAAATCACACGTCTTTTGATTGGCTCTTATATCAATTTTTAGCCAAGCGTTTTGAATCGGATTCACGCATTACGTTTTATATTCCTGACGGATCAGACGCTTACTACTCCATCTATGGCCATCGTTATTTACTGACGCATGGCGACCAATTTAGAGGCGGTGACGGCGTTATTGGCGCACTTGGACCAATCATCAGGGGTGATCATAAAAAGCGCTCACGCAACGCGCAAATCGATCAGGAATACGACACCATGCTATTGGGTCATTGGCACCAGTTAATTCAATTACAGCGCTTGATTGTCAATGGTTCGTTAAAAGGCTATGACGAGTATGCGTATGCCAATAACTTTGGTTTTGAACCACCGCGCCAAGGTCTTTGGATTACCCACCCACACCACGGGATTACTTTTAGTTGCGCTGTAAATGTTGAACGTAAAAAAGAATTGAAAAAGACTGAATGGGTTAGCTGGGCCAAATGAAATATCACATTCGCAAAGTCAACAATAAAAGCAAGCGAGTGCAAAACACACTCAACCGCTTACAAAAAGAGATTTTGCCGTCCGATCGTTTGTGTGATGTCACCGAAGGACATTGGTGGATCGTTTATACGGACATGAATAAACCGGTAGGTTTTGCTGGTCTATGCCAAAGTAGTCAATTTGCCGATTGTGCTTTTTTTCACCGCGCCGGAGTAATGGATGATCACACTGGGCATGGGTTACAAAAGCGCTTAATTAAAGCACGCATCAACAAGGCTCGAATCATGGGTTTTAATTGGGCTGTAAGCGACACCAGCAAGAATCCCGCCTCGGCCAATTCGCTGATTAATTGTGGATTTAAAATGTATCGTCCGTCTAAGCCGTGGGGTTGGGAATGGACTTGCTATTGGCGTTTGAAACTGACCTAATTCTTTTTCTTACAAAATGCCCCGATCGGGAATATTTTTGATAATTTCCACACTTTTTCGTTTATTTTTCCCGTTCGGAAAATTTTTTTAATCTAATGCGATCAGCGATGGTTTCAGCGCTGTCACGGTAATACACCATCAAAATCTTTAAATCCTTAATTCCCACGCATTTAGCTAAATCCAGTATGTCTAACTGCTTGGCTAATGCAGTAATGGCATTGGCGCGGGAATCGTGAAAGTGCAACTCAACGATGGATGGCATAGCTTCCTTGGCTTTAGACCGTGCTTTCCTAAAATGCGAATCAATCTGCGAGGTATCAATGCCAAAGCATTTATCGCCCGTTTTAGGCAATTGATCGAGGATTCGACTAGCTTCAATGGACAATGGCACGCGGCGACGGGCGGCATCAGTCTTACCAACCCGTACTTCAGCGACCTTATCAGTCACGCAATCCCAGGTTAATCCAGCAATATCGCCGGCACGCATGGCCGTTTCCAGGGCAAATAAGAGCGCCGCGCCCACACGCGAAGTGATGGTATCCAATTTGCCGTCTTTGGTGTATCCCAATATATAGGTTAGGGTGTCAATTTCCTTTTGGCTAAACAAGCGATCCCGTGATGGCGCGGAAAGGGGGCGTTTGACCGTTTTCATGGGGTGTTTTGGAACCCATTTCCACTCATTGACGGCTTTTGTAAATACATTTGATAGTAGGTTCCATTCGCGCCTCACAGACGCTTCAGCGACCACTTTAAGGCGCTCATCTCGCCAGCGAGCAATATGTGATTCATCCAGGGCGTCTAGGGTCACAGCGCTGATGTCATTACGCATCATTAAATCCGTGCGTAGTTTCTCCCATTTGAACCCTTTTTTGGTCGGTGACACCTCTAATTGATAGCGCAAAAGCAGATCACGCACAGTCTTTTTATTATCGATTGCGACTTTGCCTGATATGATGTTCGCTTCAGTCATGGCGGCCCAGGATGTCGCCTCGGCCTTAGTAGTAAAGACTGCGGAGCGTCTATGCGCCTTTCCTTTTACAGTCTTATAGATTTCAACGCGCCACCCAGTATCGTGTTTTCGTATGCTTGCCATCGTGTCCTTTTCGTGCGTAATTTACTACGCATCTGTGCGTAATGATAACAAGAACTATGATGGATAAAGGGGTGTAATGTGGTGTTAATTACGCACGAATGTTTGTAAGTCGTTGATTTATATAGAATAATGGTGCCCAGGAAGGGACAAAAGAGTGTTGTATTTACGGGGCTTACAGGTCGATTGCGTAGTTTCTGCGTAGTTTTTTACTCCGCATAATAAAAAAGCCACCTAATTGCAGTGGCTTATTTTTTTGAAGTGATCAAAAGACACAAAAATTAAAACCCATAGTCGCCCTCACCATGATTTATCGTTCTGTCTAATTCTTTACCGTGTTTTTTAAAGTATTTATATTCTTGTATGACATCTCCCAATTTACAAAATAAAAGTGTGTCAACAATTATTAAAAATATAGTCATAACTTTCTTACCATCTCAATACGCTCACCAATCCAACGCATAACTGGTACAGCCATTGAATTCCCTAAAGACTTATAGCGTGGCCCATCAGGACATTGGGTAGATTCTTTTTTTCTCCAAGGAATTTGTGTGTAATTGTCGGGAAATCCTTGTAGGCGTTCACATTCAATTGGAGTTAAACGACGAACTTGCATTGATGCTGCATAAACTGCCGCGACTTGATTGGTCACTTCTATTGCTCTAGGGCTTCGGCTTGGGTCATTTGTCGTAAGTGTTGGGGCTACAACACCATGTCTGTCAGTTGTATTTAAAGTAAAACTAACTTCCTCATTAATTCCGTTGCCTTGTGGTCCTGCATTGTCATTGCGACCAATCATTGAGCCTTGAATTGCATAAGATTGCACATAAGGCACATTCCCACCACCTGTTCCCCATCTACTTGTAACGGTTGAACAAACATCACCCATGGCAGCAATGCGACTATCAGATGGGTGATTTTCGTAAACTTCAACTACAACTTTTCCGTTTTGCACATCATCAGAACTCAATCCTTTGTAATCTCTAGCGAGCAATGTTCCAGCGCAGTTTGCAACATAATTGGAAGTTTCTTTTCCCGTTTTTCTGCCCTGTTTAGTATTCCCTGACAGGCTTTCGGACTCAAATAAAACTTTTGCGGCAGATTCCCAGTTTCCAAGACATCCGACAACAAACACGCGACGGCGTCTTTGGGGTACTCCAAAGTGTTGAGCGTCAAGCACCCGATATGCGAACCCATACCCGATTTCGGCCAACGCCCCAAGGAAGGCACCAAAGTCCCGTCCACCTGAACTACTGAGGACACCTGGCACGTTTTCCCAAACGAACCACTTGGGTCTAAAGTGGTCAAGAATTCCAACATAGGTAAGGGCAAGGTTTCCACGGGGATCGTCAAGTCCTTTACGCAGTCCTGCAACGCTAAATGATTGGCAGGGAGTTCCCCCAACGAGAAGGTCAATTGATCCATCTAAATTCCATTCCTTATATTTGGTCATGTCCCCAACATTGGGAACGGTAGGGTAATGATGTGCAAGCACAGCGGATGGGAATGGTTCAATTTCTGAATACGCAGATGCTTGCCAGCCTAAGTGATCCCATGCAACGGTTGCGGCTTCAATTCCGGAACAAACCGATAAATATTTCATGCCGCACGATTCTCTTGATACCGCACCACCCATTGCTTGATTTCTTCCGAACGCCATAACGGGCGACCGCGTGTGCCTTTTTCAGTCGGTAGGCGTATCGCTTGTGGAAAGCCTGGCGCGTTGACTACACGGTTACGCACTGCATCAACATCGCGGTGCAAATAATCGGCAATGTGCTGGGTGGTCCATAGCTCAGGTTCGCGGGCTACTTCTAAAAGTTGCTCAACTAATTCATGCAATGTCATGTGAAGTCCTTTTTTGTACCGTTTTTGTAGATGAGGGTGTTTGCAAACAAACTGGGTGCTTGGTCTAGCGCCATCGAACCATCACGCCGAAATGCCTTGGTGTGGTCTTGGCCTGTATAAACGCCAGCCTTTTGAAAGGTGCGTGGCAATGCCACTTGGCGTTGATCTTTCTCACGCTGTAAACGCATTAACTCTTTGCGCTCGGCGTCCAACTTTAGGGGGATTGTGTATTTAGTCATTCTCAATGTGTAGCGAATATCGCACCACTTATCCCATTAAAAAGCTGACCAAATGGCCGCCAAAGTAGATTGCAACGAGTGAAAACATTACAATGGTGAATCGGCGTTCCTGACGCTCGCGGCGGTCAGCATTGAGGAATAAATGGCGGTGAATTTTTCCAAAGTCATTGTGCATCTTGTTTTCTCCTGTGTGGTTAATGTTTAAGAATATAGCACTATGTTGCGTTAATCTCAATATTAGGACAAACCCTAATATATCAAAATAAAAACTCATCATCCACCAATATGCCGGTGATCTTAGGTTCTTTCTTGATAATCCGTGCGTCAGGGAAAGCCGCTTTGACTTGTTGGACTAGCGGTTCGGCTAGGTGAGGGTGCGACACGGCGGTGATCTCTTTGCTGGTCAATTTGATGGTGACATCGGCAGGAACATCGGCAGCTTTATCGGTAATATTAGCGAAAATGATCCCGTTGGCCTTGTCTTTATATTGCACCCACTCGGATGAGCCATCTACCACATCGGCATAACTAATCAGCGAGGGCAACATCAAGTGCGATCCACACGCATCGCGTTGACCTTGGGTATCGATGTTTTTTTCGTGTTTGGCACAGTGCCATTTGCCATCATCTTCAGGCGTGATGTGTACGCAAGTGCGGCACGATGTTTGGGCTACAGAATCCGTATGACAGATTGCGTGATGGTCACACATTTTGCATTGATACCAGGTTTGATTCGTGCTGATGCCTTGTGGTGGATCGATCGCATCAATGATGTATTGGGCGCGGTCGCAGTATTGCTCAAATAAATCTTTATCAAAGTAAATCCATTCGCTGTGGAGCGCGTCGGTATTCTTATTGTTGGCCAAATAGAGTGCGCGGTCCAGTTGCGAAAAACCCATATACATTTGCATTTGAATATAATGTTCGGGTTTGGCTTTTTGCACGCCATCTTTGGTGAGCGTTGCAAAACTTTTATCACCATGCGTCTTGAACTCCGCAATCGCCCAAGTCTTAGGCGCTTCCGGTAAATCTTTGCAAATTGCATCAGCCGAACCTCCTAGATGGCCCTTATAGCCGGTGAAACGAATTTGTTGCTTAGTAACGGGGTCAACGTCATAGACGGTCGCGCCAATGCCGCGCAATTCGTGAATGAAGCGGTGTTCCTCACGCTTACCAGTGTCAAACAAACGCTTGATGCGTGGATCAAACTTTTTGGCTGTGGCCCAGCGAAAGTTGTACCAAAGTGCGCGATCACAGTCGCGGCCAATTTCGGAACAGCCTAGGTGAGGGCGGGGGAGTTCATCTTTTTTATCGTACCAACGCACAATGGCGTCAGCGGTGGTGTGTGCGTGTGTTGGTTTCGGTAGTTGCATGATCGTTCCTTTCGGTGGGTAGGTGCCAGGGGGTTGCAACCGTGCCTGGCGTCACGGCGTGGAGGAAGCGTGCAACTCACTTGTATAAATTGGCCATTTTCTTTTCAAGTCGTGTGGCCATCAATTGCAAATTCTTGGTACGCATCCATTCACGAATGGCATCGCCAAATGCAATCTTTTTACGCAAGCGTCCACCAGCTTGTTGGTGAACGCGCCCAGGTCCTTTACGGGTAGCGTGTTTATTTTTCATTTACGCGCCCACGGAGCCGCGCCACCCGCTTTAGCCGCACTCGCTTGTGCCACTACGGGGGCTGATGCTGGTGTATTACCAGCGCTGGAATAACCCAAGATACGATTGCTGGGGCCGTAGTCGCCTTTGCCTTCTTCAATGCCTAAAGAAATCAAGACAGGGATGTCGTGCAATTGCTCTGATTCATCTACTTGCAAAATGCCAAGGGCATGACACAGTGCTGACAATGTACGCTGGGCGATTTCTTCTGCATCTTTGTTGGCGTTCTGAATGTTCAAACGCTCAAATACGCGACGGCCTTTAAACTTTCCCTCTAGGATTTCAAAAGAGAGTTGCAAGTATTGTCCGGTCATAGATTTGGTCGTTTTCATTTCAGAAGATACGGCGGCCGCTAGGTATTCACCTTTTGGAATTACGTCGTATGAAGTTGCTGGGTCGATTTGCGTTGCGTCAAAGTTAAGTTTTGCCATTTTGTTTCTTTCTTAGGTTGGTGGATGGGGGTTTACTGCGAAATTGCGGTTGCGAACGCGTCCCAGTCAAGTGGGATTGAATCGGGAAGCCCGTAACGGTTTTTAGCAAGGTAGGCCGGCTTTTCAGTGGTGTAGCAAAGACGCTCACCAGTTGAAATGCCGCGATTGACAGTGCGATTAAAGCCAACGTCATCGTGTTTAACCATCGTTTTAAAGTTGGTGAATAGCACGGCGTCGCACCATTCTTGAACAAGTGCCGAACTACGGGCTTGCAACTTTGGCTGGTAGCGATCAAACGGTTCGACTTCAGGTGAATCAAAACGCTTGATTTCAGAGTGAGCAATAAGAATGATTCCCATGCCTTTTTGATCTCGGAGCGCAGATAAGCCAGCCAATATGTCATGCCAATAATTAGCGGCAATAACAGCACCTTTGCCATAAGCCAATGATTTATCGTCGTGCTTTTCATTGATGTCAGCCCAAATCAAGTTATCTAGCCAATCGAGCGAATCAATGCACACGGTTTGAAAGTTGTGATCTTCATTACATAGTGTGCTAATCGCATCAATTACCTCGGAATAAACCGTGGCAACAGGGAAGTGATCGACCTCCAGCTTGCCTAATCCATCCTCAGTGCAAATAAATATGGGGCTGGGTGCATTGGCACCAAATGTCGTTTTACCAAGCCCGTGCGGGCCGTAGATCATTACGCGGGGCGCTTTGATGCCGGATGATTTTTTAATACTATCGAGATTAAATCCCATTGTTGCTCCTTTGGTGGGTAGGTCGGTCGGTTGTTGCGGTACGTCGTTTTATTTCACTTCAATACTGGTCTTAGCGGGCTTCATGGTGATGGCGGGCGCGATCTGCTCCCAAACGTCAGGCATATTGGTGCGAATGTATTTCGCTCCGGTTTGATCGAGTTCGGTCTTGGTTTTGATGGGACGCAACTCATCGGGCAATGCGGCGCAAATGGCCATCAGCATTGGCATATCTGCGGAATAGGTCATCTTGCCGGTCACGGTGACTTTGTGGCCACTGGCAAGGGCGTGCGTTTCTGATCCTTCAGGTTTGGCACCCAGGACGGCAATCATTTGATCTTCGAGGTCTAAGCGGTAAGCGTTGGCCGCTTTTTCACGGGCTTTGGCGTTGATCCAAGCCTCTGTTAGAGTGTCTATATCGATATTCATGTTGTGTCTTATTTGGTTAATAAATCACATCATATAGCGATAATCGCAACACTACAACTAGGGAATTACCCCTAAAGCATTTTTAGTCTAATGCGGTTGAATCCATAGGATTTTGTTGGCGTAGGCGATGTCTTGGTTTTCAATGACATTTTGTTGAAAGCGCGCCAAAAGGATGTTGTATAGCCCTTTTTTGTAGCCACGGCGAATAATGCCGTTGACGATGCGACCATCTTTGAGCGTAATCATGCACGCGTCATCCACCAGTTCTTCGGGTGGCTTTAATTCGCCGGAGATAAAAGTCAACCAACCATCGACCGGACCAGCGGAATCGCGGTATTGCAAGGCAAACGATTTGTCCGGCATATCGGATGGGGCGTCTACCATATCGTGCGTGCCTTTAGGCAATACAGTCACCGAATGGTCATTGGTAATGTAACCATTGATCGGAATACGGCGAATGTCATCGAGTACGTCAATCCCCGCTTGGCGCATTACTTCAGTGACCGGCATCCCAAAGATGCCCGCAATGCTTTTAGCTTCATCCATCGACATATCGCGCTTGCCACTGAGCATATACGAGATCGCCGCAGGGTCAATTTCCATCTTTTTAGCTAAACCACGCTGTGACAACTTAATGGCTTTTAATTTGTCAGTAAACCAATTTTTATTAATCGATCCCATATAGGGCCTTTCGTCTAGTTCATCTATTGTCATGTTGCGCTTATTCCAATATGTTGTCAAATGTTGCATTATTCAAGTGCTAAGTAATAAATAAATAACCTTATTAAATTGACCTAGATCAATTATTTTCCACTTGGGGGGGGGGGGGGGTTATAGTGGCTT
>Ga0316221_1001855_pt1 | contig 20783 bp, 9 predicted proteins | sample TBH18007metaG_FD_206003 | JGI IMG/M metagenome (GOLD analysis project Ga0316221, IMG submission 206003) | Freshwater microbial communities from Trout Bog Lake, Wisconsin, USA - TBH18007 | ecosystem: Environmental > Aquatic > Freshwater > Lake > Hypolimnion/Profundal zone | place: USA: Wisconsin... | reverse complement strand
CGCCTTTGCTGTCGCGCAGCAGCGAAGAATTAGCATAGTAACCCTGCGACGCCTGGGCCAGCAACTCGACGGCAAGCGGATCGGAACCGTCCGGGGCAACCCGCTCGTTGAACGCCTTTGCGCCTGCTCGCAGTCGGTCCGCCGCGTTCAGCGCCGCGTGCGCCACCGCTTCCACCGAACCGTAATCCGCTTCGTAGGCGTAGGAAGCCGGCATGCCTTGGGCCACATCGTTCCCCGCGCGATAGAACGCGAACACAGCGGCGAGTTTACCCTTTGAATGAGGGGCGACTCGAAAACCAATGCCGCCCTCATTGCCGCTGGCATGGATTGAGCCGCATCCCTGCTCGACCAGATGCGCAAGCGATCCGCCGCGGATGGTGAACACATCCGAAGACGACAGAGCGGCCAGCGCCCAGCAGTCCTGGTACGCGACGCCGGCCAGTTTGCCATCGCTCCAGTCGAGCGCGCGAATCCGACCGGCGCCCTGATAGGTAAACCCGATGAAGCCCGTGGCGGCGGTGTCACAGGCGGAGTTGTCGATTTCGACCTCGATCAGCAACGCGGGCAGCGTGGCGAGCGCCAGAGCATCCCCAGAAAACGGCGGCTGCAACGGCATGCGCGGACTCGTGACTCTCAGCCGGATTCCGCCTCCGACATATTCGTCCGTCGCGGGAGTGAGGGTGCGGGCGAGGGCTCCAGCCTGCACGAGCTTCCAGTTTCGGAAGGCTCCGGGCGCCGCATTGCCGACGGTCCGCATTTCATAATCCAGCGCGGTGGTCGAACTGAAAAACGGAAACGCCACGGTCTGGCCGGGTCCCCGGCTGCACGCCACCAAGAGGCCGCCCGAAGGCTGAATTCGCAAGGCTTCCCGGTCGATTCCAACCCCGCCGCCCGGCAGCCCAAAGGTAAGGCTCGACCATGCTCCCATGGGAGCATGATGCGTCATGAAGAACTCCGCCGCGCCGGAGACCGATGCCAGCACGGTGGTCAGCAGAAGCAGAATGCATCCACAAACCGCGCCAGGGCAACCGGAGAGCGGTTTTCGTTGCTGATCTGTAAATTCGTGGTCGATGGGCCAATCCTAACCCTCCCGAGGGCAGCTCCGCCAGTCACTAAAACTAGTGACAAAAATTAAGCTTGGGAATGAATGCGCCCGGTACCTGCGGCGCGGCTGCCTCGACTCCCTCAGCGCCAAATATGCCACTCCCACGAGGACTCAACCTGCCCGAAACTTGGCAACTGCTTGTGCGCGACTGCGTACATGGAGTTTCTCATAAATGCGCCGAGTGTAAGTGTTGACGGTGTTCCAGCTCAACTCCATGGTTTCGGCGATTTCTTTGTAAAGGAAGCCTTCCGCCAGCATCTCAAGCACCTGGCGTTCGCGCTCAGACAGATCCGGTAACGGTTTGGATACGGCCGCGGGAGGCGGCGTTTCCTTGAAGGTCCTGACGACCTGCCGCGCGATTTCGGCCGTCATGGGCGACCCTCCAGCAATAACATCCCGCACTGCGGCCACCAATTCTCTTGCGCGCAACGGCTTGCAAAGGTACCCGCAGGCTCCGGCGCGCAGCGATTCGAACACCGCACCGATATTGCTCTGAATGGTCAGCATCAAAATCAACACGGACGGGAGGCGTTCGACCAGAACCCGAACGCAGTCGACGCCGCTCATCCCCGGGAGGTTGATGTCCATAATCACAACCGCCGGCCGCACAGCGGTCAATCCCTTCAGCGCTTCCTCCCCCGTTCCGTAGTCCGCTACGCAGCGCAGTCCATCGGTACGATTAAGAATATCACGAAGTGAGCGGCGCAGGCCGCGGTTATCTTCGACGATGGCAACGTCGATCCTTGCGGGTGACTTTTCGATCATGGCTTTTCCAAGTTCGTCTACTCCGCCGGCAGCGGAAAGACAAGCCTTACGAGCGTGCCGCGGACGCCGGATGCTTTCCGGAACTCGCAGCTTCCCTGGATTCGGTCCATGCGGCTGGCGATATTCTTCAGTCCGTCCTGGCCTGGCGACTCCGCCATGTGCGATGGCAGCCCGATTCCATCATCCTCGATCTCGATCAGCATAGATTGCGACTCTATGCGAATCCGCAATTGAACCCGTGTGGCTTTTGCGTGTTTGACTACGTTGTGCAGCGCCTCCTTGGCTGCAAGAAAGAGTTGGTGGCGTTGGTCGGAGGAAAGCGGGACGAGGGGAAATGCGTCCGGTAAATCCATGCGCAAACCGATTTCCGCCAGCGACAACATATTCTGCGCGTGAGCGACCAAATACTGGGCGAAATGCTCCAGCGTGTCGTTGGCGGGGTCCACCGCCCAAACCACCGCATCGAGTTGTTTGGCCAGCGCCTGCGAGCAAGCGAACGCCTCTTCGACCTGCCCCGATTCGGTCAATAGCCCGATTTCCGTGAGATTCGATCCCATTTCGTCGTGCAGATCTCGTGCGATCCTCGCCCGCTCGGCATTGGCCGCCTCGGCGCGCCCCTTCTTTTCAATAAGCCTGGTTTGACGGATGACTTCCCGCCTCAGCATTGCCGTCCATCCGCTCATCACGAGAAGCGTCGCCCCCACTCCGACCAAGGCGATCGTCAACCGAACTGGAGTCCACCACGAAGTCGGATGCAAAATGCGCAATTGATCCGCCCCGGCCAGTAATAGATGAAACCCAGTGGGAGCATCCATTTCGACAGAGGAACCGCTTTTCTTTGCAAACTCGTACTCGCAAATGCCGGTCAACTCTATGCCGCTCCCAGGGGCAAGCTGTTCGATCTGCCGCGGCAGAAGCGGTCGCGCATTCGCAAAATGAGCTGCAATGAACCGCCCCCCGGATTCGACCCAAGCCGTGGCTGGCACTCTATCGGCTTGCCAATCCAGCCGTTGGAGAATCCCGTATAGTCTCACCAAGCGTCCGCCGAAATCCGTGGACGCGGCTTTGCCCCAGTCGCCCCTGAGTGCCGGGTCCAGAAGTCGACCGACCGTAACCGGTTCGGGTGGCGGCACCGGCGCCGTTCCCAAATTTCGCACAACCCCGTTCTTCAGCGACGCAAAGGTGTAAGAGGTTTCGATAAAGCCGGCTACTTCGACACGCTGACCGACTCGAACGCTTGCGTTCTCGGAATCAACGCGCAGGCCCGCGGCGCCCTCCTGCAAAAAGAAGTAATGCCCCGGAACCGCAAAAATCACGGTTCCCGTGATTACTTTCCGATGGAAACGAGACGTCCCGGGCGAAAAAGGCATCAGCCGGTTCAAGGGAACGTGGGGCGAGAGAAACGGATTGGCTGGAGGCGGCTCAAGGACATCGATGTCCGTCTTGCCGTCGGATACGAGCACCCTCAACATTGCCGGCTCGGAACGGTAATTAACACTGGGCGTGAATAACCCCCGTGCCCGGACTCGCGCATCGATCAGTGTAGACAAAACGTCTTCAACGCCGTCCACACGGCAGAAATTGCCATCCACGACCATCAGCAGGGATCCCGTGGAAATTGCCGCCTGCACGATGCCTTCAAGCTCGATCCATTGGCAATCCTCGCTACCCGAAAGCAGCCGATCCATGGAAAGGTGTTGCGCAGGAGGGACAGGCAGCACACCGAGCCGTCGCATCGAAAGAAGCGCGATTGAAGGCGCATACGCGGCGGAATCGGTAATCCCTTCGATTTGCAGATGGGCGCCTCGAACGATGTCTTTTGGATTGAATGGCTCCCGGAGCGGGATGCCGCGCAACTTGGTTCCGCGGATCGAGACCCAAATACACTCTCCCTCGTTCCAAAGGGCAAAGTGACATCGCTTGACGGAATCGGAAATTGGAATGCAGACACCGGAAATCTTCACCGGCAACCCTTTGACCGCTTCCTCACGGGAGAGCCGCCGAATATCGGTAATTCGCGTCAATGGCGCGCGTTCTTGGGCGAAAGCAAACGCCATAAGCATCTGCCAGAGCGCGAAGACGAGGAGGGGAACCGGGATGGTCATTACCTCGCAACCGTCTACACTTGCTCCCCGCGGATCGCGAGCGGAATTCGCTGGCTTCGGGCGTTTCCCTTCCGGCGAAATGCTCTCCCGCCTTGCCTAAGTGCTCGGCACGAATGAGGAAGACTGGATTTGGCCCAACGCAAGCCACAATTGGGATTTACTTTCCGGCGCGCGGTGGCGGCGATTCACCGCCAGAATCCCCGCGACGAATTTGCGAACTGCGTGGAAGGCAACAGATCTGCGGGGCGGTTATCCCCTTCCGCGTCCCGCCGCGCACCCTTTGCGCCGCCTGCTTCCCCCCCTTTCACCGCCGTGCCGCCAAAAGGGTTGTTTTTGCCTTTCTTTTCCACATCCTCCCCACGCCGCATCCTTCATTGTTCACTAGTTTCCACCCCTTTCCCTCATATTCCTTGGCTGTGGTAATTCGGCTTCTGAAGGAAACCAACAACATGACCTTGGGGCAGCGCGAGCGGCAGAACCTGGTCATCCAGAGGGCTTCCGCCCGACGCAATCCCCCGTAAATCATGAGCGCCGCCACAATGCGAACGGAGGGGTGCGGGGCCAATTTTTCCAGCAGGTTGTCGATTTGGGTCTGCGCCAGATACACGATCGGCTTGTTCTTTTCGTGGTAGCCCGGCAGCGCCGACATCGGGTTCGGATAGCGAAAATTGACCGGAAGGAAAAAATTGAACTTCATGGCGAACTCGAACAGATTGTGGAACGTCTCCCGGTGATGCTTCTTGGTTTTCCTGGCCACGGGGAGCGAGTCGATCAGGCGGCGCACATCGCCGACCTTCACGTCGGCCAGCGTTTTCCCCTTGAAGACGCCCTTTTCGGGGCCTTCGACCCCGAGTCGGGCGGCTCCGAAGAACTTCTTCAAATGCCCGATTTTGTTGACGGCGTGATCGCCGTCATTTTCCACCCGGATGAAGGCCACGTATTCGAAGAGCACCTCTTCGATGAGCGGGGAGCCGGGATCGACCGGAGCGCCAGCCGCCGGAATGGACGCAACGGAGGGAACGACGCCTGGTGAGGGTTCGGAGAGGCAGCGCTCCCCCAGGGTCTCCCAGATTTTCGCATGCAGCACGATGCCGCGCAGCTCGGGCTGCCGCAGAGCGACCTCCAGCTCCAGCTTGCGGCGCATCAGCTCCGCCATCGCCGGATCGGGCGTGGCGAGGGTCTGCCGCTCGGGCTCCGACTGGCCGGGCGGATAGTATTTGATCCAGTGGGTGTTGCCCCGTGGGTAAATCGATGCCATCTCATGCTCACTTGGCGTCGTGCGATCGTTCCGGAAAACGAGGGCACAACGCGGTTACCGGGCACAAGGATGGGCGTTTACCGGGCACACCCCCCGTTTTCGGAGGTTTTTGACGCGTCGCCGGAAAACAAAAAGTCGTTCGTAACCTGTTGATTACGAACGACTTAAAGAGTGGTTGCGGGGGCGGGATTTGAACCGACGACCTTCAGGTTATGAGCCAAGCCGGGTTACCCAGGCGGACGGCTCATTCCTGCGTTCTCTCTCTCAGACAGCTTGTGCATCATGTGCTATTTGCGCAGCATGTGCAGGTTTCGGGCACAATTTAGTGCGTTTCTTGGGCACAGGCAAGCAAGGAGGTGCTTGGATTTTGAAAAAGCGGAGAATTGCGGTTTGGATTCGAATGTCGCCCGTGGTCGCCGGCGATAAAGGTTTTCTACGGTGCCTCCGAGGTTATGTTCGAATCACCGCCGGAACCCGATGTGCAGTTGCCGTTGGATTGCAGCTTTGTGAAGAGAGGATTCGTTGGCGAAGCCAAGCGTTTCCTTGTCGATGATAATGTCGATGTCCTCCGAAAACCGTTCGATGAGCTTCTATACTCAGAGGAAGCAAATCACGCATTGATGCCCCGAGTGGTCTACTCCCCGGGCAGGACGGTCTTCTTTTTCGGAGGCCGTTGCCTGCCACCGTCGATCACGAGGGGTTCCTCGTTATCGGTCCATGCCGCGCCTGGGTGGCTGATGTAGTAGCCTGGAGCATTCCGTTTATGACCCGGCGAAGCTGCCGTGAAACGCCCAAGGGCTCCTTGCACGTAATCGGGCACAAGCTCGCAGCATTTCCAGCGCCGTTCCAAGCGCTCGCACACTTCCCCGGTGACGCAGGAGCCGGCGAACGGGTCGATTACTAAGTCTCCCCTATCCGTAAGCATCCGCACGAAAAACTCCGGGATCGTCGACGGAAACCGGGCTGGATGCGCTTTGATCCCGTGTTCGCGGCAATACCGGAGGTAGCCGGAGTTGCTCTCCGTGTTTGCAACGACCAACAGATTGGAGGCAATCGTAGCGCCGTTATCCAGCGAAATACTTTCGCCAATTGCGTGCCCGGAGGGTCGCTTCTGCGCGTGGCAGCCGGTCTTCAGGAGGTTCCGCATCGATGCACTGTAGGGGACCGGAACCCGCCGGTTGCTTGCCCGCGGCCACGGTGTCTTGCTGAGCCACCAGACGCAGTTGACGGAGCCTTTTGGCCTAATGCGACGAACTGTCACCCATTCCGCGGGACCCGGCAACGTTGCAGGGTTGCACCAAAAGAAGTCCTGGGCGAGATGGTACCCAAACTCCCTGACGAGCATGACCAGCATCTCATACTGGTAGAGCGACTTTGTAGGCTGCCCCGGCATCCAAGCACCGCCGAGGTCGATCACGAGCGAGCCAGAGTCCTTGAGGACGCGGGCAAACGCAGCGGCAAACGCAGCGGCAAACGGGCGAAACCATCCCAAATAAGAATCTGAGGACGCGTTGCCATACTCCTTGTTGATCACGAGCGGAAACGGAGGGCTGGTTACGATCAAATCGACCGAAGCATCGGTCACCCGCGTATTGAGCGTCACCAGGCTATCGCCCAACAGAATCTCGCCGAGACAAGTGGAGAAGAACTTAATTGAAGTCGTGGCCAGTTGGGCCGGTCGGATGGGTGAGGAAGTAGTATTCACCCAAACCTAATGTCGCCAACCCACCCGCCGTCAAAGCGCTATTTTCATAACCAAAGCGAATTCTGACCCAATCCGTGATAGAAAACGGTGTGACGGGATGGTGATCCTCCGAAATCGCGACCGCTGAGGCGGGAACGGCCTGAACCGCGCGGTGGACGGACGGGGGATGAGAAAGTGCGCGAAGATTTTGTAAGCTTCACTTTCCGAATGCCAGCGCCTCGCTGAAGCAGAGCTTGCAAAAACTCTCATTCATTTCAAACCTTGCTGACCGAGAGTATCCGGATACCTGGAACGGCAGACTCGAAAACTCTCAGGACTGTGCCTTCTGGCGTTGCGGCTGCGGAGTCGGTGTGGATTCGGGTTGCTCTGCCGTTGCCACCTCTTAGGCGATGGCGGAGATGCCCGAACTGGGAGTGGCGCCAAGGTCGATCGGAACGCGATCGGGTTCCCGATGGCGATAGTGGCAAGAATATGTTCGCGAGTCATTGGTGTATACCAATGAGCTGTGTCAATCGGTTTTCGTTTGGAAACGACTCTTGAGAGACGCGCTATCCGAGTTTAAGAAACGCTTCCCCGTGTTTATTGCGGCTTGATCCACCCCCTGCGCATCGGGTCCGGATAAAGTCCGATTTCGTCCACCGGAATGGGGCGCAGGCCCATGGATGTAAATAGAGACGGTTCAACGGGCCGGTTCAAGTCGGCCCCTTTCAGGAAGCCGGGATCCTCTTTGCGGATTTCTTTGGCGATTCGGTCGTAGGTCGCCGGGTTCCACTTGATATCTGCCTCGCAGCGGATGATGGCGTTGCGCCAGAGGTAATTGAGTTGAGGCGACGAGAACAATTTGGTCAGCTCGGGATAGCGGGCTTTGTAGAGGTCGCTGGTAATGAACCCCGGGCGCGGCTTGGCCGAGGGACCCTCTTTCCAGAAGCTATTCCAATCGCCAAACCCGCCGCTCACGGCGACCGGGCAATCGAGAAACAGGTTGTTGTCGATGATGTTATCCCGACCGCAGTTCATCTGCACGGCGCCAAAGCCGGTGCCGCCTTTGTAAAAGATGTTTCCATAGACCAGCATGCCGCAGATGATATCGTCGAAACGGATGCTTCCCTGGCCTTGGACTCTAGCGGCGGCGGCGTGATTGCCGATGTTCTGGAAGAGGTTGTACCGGAACACCACGCCCCGGTAGGTCGGGTTATTCCACATGTCGATGGCGCCCTGATCGTCGGACTCTTGCAGGACATCGCGGAACTCGTTGTATTCGATGAGGTGATCGTTTCCTTCCACCCGCATGGCACTGCTTGGGCAGTCGAGGAACAGGTTGTGAGCCACCCGGTTGCCCACGCCCTCAAGCTGGATGGCCGGGGTGTAGGTACGATCGATGCGGCTGAAATTCTGAAACCGGCAGTTTGCCACGACATGACCGCCCGGCGTGAGGGTTGGACGATCTCCTCCAATGACCTCGCTGGCGCGACGCCCCAGGGTGTTCAGATCGCAGCTTACCAGCCAGTCGCGATGGCCGCCGTCAATCGAGATGCCGTTGCCCGCCATGCGCTGGATGGTGCAACCGGCCACGATGCAGTCGCTGCAATTCTTGAGTTCGACGCCGTTGAACCGGGCGCAATCGAATACCAACCCCTCCAGGCGCAGATGGGAGACGTCCTGTGCGCGGAGCATCGTTTCAGGGAGCAAGGACAATTCAATCGCCGCTTTGGCCGGATCGGTAGTCGGATACCAGTAGAGCACGCCCTTGGTTCGATCGAGATACCACTCACCCGGTCGGTCGAGTTCCTCCAGCAGGTTGAATGCGTAGTAAACGATGCCCTGTTTTGCGTCCATCGGCACGCCCTCCAAGACGTAAGCCTCAGATGTGGTCATGGTTTTCGCCTTCGGGTCGATGCTTGCGACGCGGATGCTGGCGTCGGCATACAGGTAGCGAAAATATCCGAAAAGCCAGGGGTCCTCCGCCTTCGCCCAGCGGGCGTGGCGTTCGTCGCTGTAGGCAAGCACCGACGGCTTGCCCGCATTCCGGTTGCCGGGTTCCACCAGGCCCGCGGCTTTGACAAAGCCCTCGTTGGGCCAGCGCGCCAGAGTCTGGGGCTTGCCGTTCACATACAGTTCAACAGTGGGAGGCGCCGGCGGCTGGCCATAACCGCGAACCGCCAGCTTGCCGAAATCGGCGATGCCGAGCGCCTTGAGATCGCACTGCACAACCTTGCCCCGGCCTTCTTCGGGGAGGCGCTTGAGAACCGCTGGGTCTGTGACCGTCTGGAACCCCGTCAGGCGAACTCCGCCGTAGAGCACCGCCGAGCCGGGTTTTTCCGCGCGGATGACCAGGGGGGCATCGACCGCGCTGGTATCCGCCTTTGTTAAGCTAATGCTCTTTGAAATCGAATACGTGCCGGACGCAAGCTCGATGACGGTCCCCCCTGGCGCGGCTCCCTTGGCGCGGGCCGATTCCAAAGCCTTTGCTATTGTAGCGAAGGGTTCGTTGGCGGTCCCCTCGTTGGAGTCCTTGCCTGTCGGCGATACATGCAGCACGCGACCGGGTTTCGGCGCAGGCGGCACGCGCACGCGGCTCTCCTCGGGATTGCGTGGCGGCAACCCTTTGGCGGCGAGTTCCGCTTCACGGCGGCACTCCGCCGCCTCAGTCCTGTGAACCTGAGGATATTCCTTGATGGCGGCAATGGTTTCAAAGGCTTTCGATGCTTCCTCTGTTTTCCCCTCTGCGAGATAGCTGCGGGCGCTGCGGAGATGTGCGATACTGCGCCATTGAATGGGAACCGCGGGATCGGCAACGATCGGCGCCAGAGCGCTCCGTACAGCGCTCCATTCTTTTCGACTCCACGCCTGGTTCGCGTCCGCGTACGCACGCTCGCATGATTTCAGACGATCGTCGGCGGTCGGCACTTTCTTCGAGTTGCTATTGAGAGCTTTTGGCGAAATCCCGCCCTGGGTGCGCAGGCAATCCATCCATTCCTTAAAGCGGGAAAAGTAGGCGTCGTGCGGCCCGGGATGCCCCACCGTGGGCATATAAACGATCTCCTTGGGACAGGTCATCCGGTTGAGTGCGGCGTAGATGCCCGAAGGCGGGCAAACCTGGTCGATACCGCCCATTCCCACCAGGACCGGGCACTTGATTCTGGGCGCGAAGTTGGCCACGTCAAAGTAGCGTCCGGTCTGCTTGATCCTGGCCGCCGCATCCGGGTCGTCCGTCTTCATCGACATCCACGGAAATGAGGGAAGCCGCCCGTCGTCCGGGGCGTCGCTGTCGCAACCCGCTGGAATGTTTGCCAGAGCCGCGGTGACTTTTGGATGGAGAGCGGCGGTGATGAGCGTCTGCTGTCCGCCCTGGCTGCCGCCGTTAACGACGAGAGTCTTCCCGTCCCAGTCGTCGCGGCTGCACAGATACTCCGCCGCCCGGTAGCAGGAGAGATACATCCGCAGGAAATAGCAGGCTTCGCGATCTTCCCTGCCGATGCACGGGTAATCCTTGAGGGAACCCTGTTCCAACTCTTTATAGAAAGCCTTGGGCTCGGCAATGGGGATGTCGTGGGCCTCGATGTCGAGCGCAAGCCATCCGTTGGCCGCATTGTCGGTGACCCAGCCTTTTTCCAATGGATACACGCCCGCCCATTGCACGGTAAGCACCGCCGGAAACTTGCCCTGCTTCGCGGGCCTGGCGATCTGGCCGCGAATGTGCGTCCCGCGGATATTGTCCATCACAACGGTCTGGTAGATCACCTTCGGGTTGCCGGAGTCCCCCGGTGTGAGCACCGGATTAGCCGGCACCCGGGCAAGCTCCTTGAGTTTGCCAGCCCAGAAGGCGTCAAAGTCTTCCGGCATGGGAAGGGCCGGCTTGAGCTTCTCGGGGGAGACGATCGCGCCGCCAAGCGCGGCGATCTTCTTCCCGTTCGTCCCGCTGGCATTGACCTCCAGCACAAGCCAACCGGGCCGGTCCAGGCTCGCTTCCACGGAGGCTTTTCCCTGGGCAACTTCCAAGGCGCCTTGTTGAACCGTGGCCAGCCCGCCGGTCTTGACCAGATAACGAGCATCCTTCACGCCGGCGGCGTCGCCTTTGACTTGCACACTCCACTGAATCTTTTCGCCCGCAGAGTATATCCCGGAGTCCCGCTCCGGCTTCACGATAATCTCCTGGGCGAGAGCGAGGATGCCGCTTACAAAGAGAGCTGCGATTGTAATTAGTGATTTCATCATAAAGAATGGAAAGCCAGCGGCAATAAGATACAGGGTGGATTTAGAAGTTCAGCGAAGGTGGAAGCAAAACGATTTTGAAATTCTCTCACGGAGGCACGGAGAAATTCCGTTGGGTTCTTCTCCGTGTGCTCCGTGTCTCCGTGAGAGCCTGCTCCGGGGGTAAGCCGAGGGCGCGGCCCTCCTTGCCGATCACTCGGCCGATCCGCCCGATCAAGTCCGTATCCCAGGTCGCCCCCAGACCCGGCGCCCCCGGGAAGCTGGTTGCATCCCCGGTGCAAACGCCATGAAGCGCCTCGCCGACCGCCAGATTCGGAATCCTGAGACGCCGGTTGCCATTGAGATACCCCGTAATTGATGGAGCTTTTCTTCAAGGCTCATTTGGCCCACCAACTGTTGGACACGTTGTTGGATTTCCGCATCGGAGAGCCGCGCTCCGGCTGTTTGGGAGGGAGAAGCCACGGCGGGGGCAGCGTTGGTCAGCGGCGCTGAGGTCATAAGGACGCCAATAAGTGCCGAGGCTAAGATTTGAAGGGCTAATTTGAGGTGCATTCTGTATGTGCTTGCTGTTCTGTTGATTGATTTTGTCTCACTTATCTTGTGTTATTTCATCCTCGAAAGTTCCCGGTTACTTGCCCCTGAGTTGAAGCTCCTCCCTCATGGGCTCGGGCAACGGCTGCGGATTCATGACGCTCACGCCCATCAGGCCGATGACGACATCGAGGGAAAGCGTCTCCAGTGTGACGGAGGCGAGCTTCGCGTCCGTTCGAAGTTTCCAACCATAAACCATCGCCCGGCAGTTTTCGCCCAACTGGACCTGGGTGGGAGGGTCCTTCGGCAGTGAGAAGCCGTCCCGTTTGTAGTCGTAGTCCATGCGCCCGAAACCGCAGAGCGACCAGAAGTTTTGCGGCGGGACGAGATCGAGGGTTTCCTCTTGTCCGTCGGCGTAGCGGAAACGGAGCACCGCATTGGCTATCTTCCCCTGCATGGGCGTGGTCGATCCGCAAACCAGCACCCAGACCGCATCGCCCGCGGCATCGACCCGCACCGTCGCCGACTTCGGCCAATTGTCCCATTGCGAGGTGAAAGCGATATTGCGCTCTGGCATCGGCTTGAGGAAATGTACCCGCTGCGGGGTGACGAGATGACTGCCTTGGACCAGTGCCGGCGACGGATCGGCGGCGAGAACCTTGTCCAAGGCCGGCAGCGGTGTGGGGATGCCCCAGTGGATGAATGTCCATGCCGCCCAGCCATCGTAGGCAATCCGCATGGAGACCCGGTCGGGTCGCGGCGAGGCGTAGCGCTGTTGGAAGATCGTCCGGATGTCGCCGTTGAACTGCGCACTGAGATCGATCGTCTTCCATGTGGCCTCCGCCGGCGCTTCCCGCAGGATCTTGGGGTTTTGCTTTTCGGGCACATGAACTTTGGTGAGATCGTAGCGGGGGACGTCGCCATCCACCCTGGTCATCGCCAGATGGCTGCCCGGGATTCCATCGTCGCGTGTTTCCTCGCGCACTGAAGCAGGCGCCGCCGCGCCCTCGGCTTCCACCTCGATCACGGCCTGCGTGGTGGATGGAACCGCAACGCGCAACATGCCGAAGCCTGCCCATGGTTCGATGGCGAACTTTGCGGGTTTGCCGTTCACCGTGACCCCACGTACTTTGGCGGCGCGCACCGGCAATTCGAATTTCACCTCCGCCGCTTTGGCGAGGCGCAGCTTGCAGGTGTCGTCCTTGAACTCCAGCGAAAAACCCCGCGTGCGGATGGAAGCGCGTTTCCACGAGGAGGGAAACGTCGGTTCGATGCGCACGATACCGTTCGGATAATCCGGACGATAACCGAACAAGCCCTCGACGACGGCGCGGGAATAGCTCGAAACAATGTCGGCGAAATCGATCGCGCAATTGGGATGGCTCAGCCCTCCGGGCGAGATGAAGTTGATTTTATTGAAGTGGCCGTTCTCGTCGCTGTAGCCGGTCTTGGGAACACCGTCGCCGTACATCGACTCGATCATCGTGCCGCGCAGGATTTGCCAGCCCTCATCCCCCTGACCCGCAAGGAAATAGCCGAGGGCCACGGCGAAGTTGTCGCCATGGAAGAGTTCGCGGACCGACCACTGGCCGGGCACGAAATTCGAGGTCTGTCGCATCTCGCCGTAAGGCAGCTTGAAACGCTCCATCGCCGATTCGGTGTAAAACAGCGCCTGCCATGCCTGCACGGGAGTGGTTAGGCCCGCCTCGATCGGCACATGCTGCGCATAAACCCATGCGTCCGGCATCTGGCGCTTGAGCCCCCATGGTTCGACGCAGGACGCGAAATGCCCGCGCTCCGGCATCCAGAGGAGGTTGTTGACCGCCTTCTTGATCTTGGCGGCCATGGCATCGTGCGCCGCCGCTCCCGCCGTGTCGCCGGCGCGGCGGCACATGTCGGCGGCGGCCAGGTGTCCGTAATAGACATAGGCCGATTGCTCCGGCGTTCCGCCGCCGTTGAACCAGATCGAATCGCTCGGCCAGGTGTTGTTGTAGCTTTCGTAAATGCCGTCGCCGTTCGCATCGAAGCACTCCTTGCAACGTTCGAGATGTAGTTCGAGCATCGGCTTGAGCGCCTTTTCCAAAACCGGGTCCGCCGACGCCCGCCAGGCGCGCACCGCCTCGTCAAAGAACTGGGTCTGGAACTCGTAGTGCGGTGGCTGTTTGTAATCGATGAAGCCCTTACCGAAAAAGCGCGAGTTGCCGGCCTGCTGGCAGCCGTTCGGCGAATACTCGGAATGGAGCTTGTTGCCGTTGTCCCGCACCTGGAGTTTTCCCCAAAACTCAACGGCTCTTCGGATCTGATCGGGCCAGCCGAAACAGATCGCGCCGCCCATCATTCGCCAGCCCGGCTGTTGCTGCCGCCAGTTCGATCCGCCGTGGACAAAGGTGGGGTTCACGAAAATCCCCGCGACGGCGGCCACCGCAGCGGGCGCGCCGGCATTCAGATATGGATCCGGCGTATCAACCACCAGACGGTCGCTGAAATCCACCGCCCGCGCCCAGCCAAGTTCGAACGCCTGCGCGGCATCGGCGATGGCGGCGGGATCGAGCGCCTTCTTCCGCAACACCAACTTTGCATAAGCGGGCGGATCGTTTTCGTCCGCCGCGACCGCGACCGACTGCGGACGGGAGTCCGCAATCGGCACGGACGCCAGCAATCCCGCGCCATGCAGGACATCCCCGGAGACGGCGGACGCTTTGGAGAAATCCCCGCGTTGGCCGAACGGCAACGCTTCCCAGCGCTCCACCGGGTCGGACAAACTCCCCCTGACCTGCGACAACGGGGTGGCGGGCAGACGATCGAACTGGAAGCCCTTGCTGGAGGTCTTGAACGTGCTGGACCCCGCTTGTTCGGCGCCGGGCGAATAGAAACACCAGAGCGCCTTGTCGCCGGGCTTGCACCCGGTGGCGACCATCCGGGCCGTGGTGCCGTTGGCATCGGCCAGTGTCACGGCCATCAACCGCACCTTGAGTCCGGCGAGACGAGGATCGGTCAACTCCCACTCCATGCGACCGGGCCGGTAACGCATGACCCGATCCGCGAACTGTTGCAGCGGCAGCCGCAGGCCGTCGCGTTCGATGCCGGCATGAAGAACGCCCATCTCGCCCTTGAGCGAGGGCATCTCCCCCGTCCAGACCACGGAGAAGCGTTCGTTGCAATAGAGCGGCCGGTTGTCCCAGCGGGTGCCGTTGCGGATCACGATGGCGTCGCCTTCCGGACGATAGATCAAACCTTCGTGGAGATTCCCATCGGGCGCGGCGGAGGCGGCAACGGTGGCGGTCAAACCGAACAAGATGGCAATCCTTGCCGATGCGGATCGTGAAGGACGCTTGGTCATTTCTTTTCTCTTTTCTAACGCCTCGCCGATTTCCTATTCATTTATGATTTTTTTGGTTGTATTAAGGTTTTTGAAGGCAGTTCACCACTTCCTTGGCGCGTGATTCGGGCGTTACGGTGAGGGTTTGCACCTTGCCATCGTGATACACGCCCTCGACAACAGTGCCGCGCGAGGCGTGGAGCTTGAAATTGACGTCCCAGTTCTTGGGCCAGGCAGGGAAGAGCAGGAGCTTGTCGCCCGCTTCCTGGAGCAGCATTTTTTGAAATGCAACAGCGCCGGACCCGAAGTGGTCGAAGTCGGGGCACTCGTCGTTTCCCGTGCCCGCGTAAACCGGGAAACGGCACATGTCGGTCGAGGTGCGGAAGCGATGCTCCAGCCCCTTGGCCGCCTGCGTGGCATTGCCCGCCAATGCCCAATCGATTTGGTCCTGTGTCCAGCAGCCACAGCCACTGGCATCCTTGACCCCGCGATGTTCGGTCGTCCACTCAGCGAGGGCGACCGAATTTTCCGTCAGGCCCACGCACCGGAAAGGGAATACCGGGTAGAGCTCGGCGTTTTCGGCATTATGATCTATGGCCCATGTTTCCGCAGGCGCAAGTGCGGTCCTGCCGTCGATGATCTGGGTGGGTAACTCGGGGATTTCCTGACGTAACTTTTGCCATGCAGCCTGGTCATCCGCCGAACCCGCCTTCATCGCCAGCAAGCCATCCAGGCAAAAGCGCAACCCCGCCACATCGGGTGCGGGATTGACCGCCTTCCACCACGTTTCAAGAGCTTGCGCGGGATCCATACGCAGCTTGCCGCCCGGGGTGCGAGGGAAGTGAAGCGAGTAGAAAATAAGGATCTGTCGCGCGAAGGGAACCAGCATTCGATCGCGGAATTGCGTGTCCCCCGTGTAGTTCACGTAATCAATCATCATCGCCGTGGTTTCCAAACCGTTGGTGAAATAATAGTCGTGGTACCATTGCGCAGGCTCGCCCGGCTTGCCCTTGAGCGGGCGCCCCGTGCCGCCGCAATCGCGCTCCCCGCCGGTCGGCTCCATGTTTTCGCGATAATAAGCGCCGCCATGCCCGAACCATGCCTGAGTGATCGCCATGCGGATGGGCAGCATGTCCATGTAGTAAGCGAAGAACGGCTTCATCAAATCGACGTCACCACTGGCCAATAGCGGCCAATAGAGCAGGCGTTCGTTTTGGTAGGTGAATCGGCGGCCCCAGCGGCGATCATCGGGATGGGTGAGCCATTTCTTGCCCATGGCTTCGTTCGGCACGGAGCGTTTCTCGTCCTTATTGAGCAAAAATTGCTGCGTGAAGAGCCCCCCATTGAATTTCACCGGCACGCGACCCCGGCTCTGGCAGGCCATCAGGAATCGGAAGACGTTGTAGCCTTGAGAAATCACCGCTGCGCCATCCGGTTCATCGCGTCGATTGTCCGGCCCCGTTTCGCCGCTTAGCTTCCCGCGATTCGCCGCAGGCACGCCATTGTCTGACGCGATGATCCAGCTTCGGTTCCAGAACTTGTTCCACCAGTCGAGATGCGCCTTCCAATCGGTAGCCACATCAATCGGCGCGGCATCCTGCCGGAGAATGTCGTCCACCCATTTTTCCGAATCGGGCGTCTGCTCCGTCAAGCCGTGGATGCGGATATCGAAAATGCGTCCGGCACCCTGCAACGCGCCTTCTTTGAGCGTCAAGTCGGGTGAACCGAGCAGATTGCCAAAGGTGTTGAAGCGGAGTGGATCAGGGAATTTGGCGTCGGGGATGCCGTAAAATTTCTGGTCATCGGGCATGATGGAATGATCACCCACCGCGTAGTACCAGATCATCTTGCCGTTGCGTTGCAGTGAAACATCCTGGGTGGGCTCGCCCGCGTTCACTACTCCCTTCGAATAAGATCTCGTCTCGTTATAGCGGCAGTGATCGAAGCGCTTCCACAAATCGGGCTGCGCGGAAACGACCAGATCACGCGGCGATTGAATCTGCACGTGCATCCGCGGGTGATTGGCATCAACCCATACCTTGATTTCCACCCCATCGGCCTTGATCTGGATTGAACCGGTGTTGACATCAAGCACCTGCTGAAACGGTTTCCCTGCTTCAAACGGATTAGGACTCATGGTGATTTTCACGCGGCCGGTTTTGAATAGATCACCCATGTAGGTGTAAGCGTCATTCTTGGCCAGCAGCAGGTATAGATCGCCGTTTTCCAGCGCATAGACCCCGGCCCCGATGTCACCATTGCCAATCGGCATCACCCCGCTGGGATCCTTGGAGGGGCTGTTCCAAACCACGTTGTATTGTCCCATGTCGGCGGCGGCAGCCGTTCCCGCAAGCAGCGTGGCTGCAGCCGCCCCGGCGAGCAGCGTGATCGCCAAGGTGGAGCAAAGCAGGCGAGACAGGTTTCGGGTGCGGATTACTGAAGCTTTCATGAATATTCTGGGGGTTGATCGGCGCTAAACTGGTGGATGGCGGGAGGAAGCAGCGGTTCGGAAGCGAAACACTTACCCGTTTTTGAAAGATATGCGCAGGCCGCCGCCAATTCCCGCCAAACAGTTTGTCTCTCACGGAGACACAAAGACACGGAGAAAAGAATTCCGGCGGTCCATTTTCCTCCTCCGTGTTCTCCGTGCCTCCGTGAGAAAAATTCTTCGCGGAACTGTGCGAAATCGCGAGAGTGCCGGGCACGCTACAAAATTCCTAGTCAATCGTGGACCACGACACTAGATTCGCCCCGATATGGCAGAATCCCCAACTGCAACCGAAAACGGCTCTCTCAATGGCGCTTTCCCCACCGATGAACTGCTTCCGGTCGTTTATCAGGAACTGCGGCGCATGGCCGCCGCACAGTTGTCGCGGGAATCCGCTGGCCAGACTTTGCAGCCCACCGCGCTAGTCCACGAAGCATGGATTCGATTATCGGACGACGGGAACGTCTCCTGGAAAAACCGCGCCCACTTCTTCGGTGCCGCCGCGCAGGCGATGCGCCGCATCCTCGTGGAATGTTCGCGCCGCAAAGCCGCTTTGAAGCGCCGTCCGCACGTGGAGGTTGCGGGGATGTTCGATGCCGCCGAGATCGGTCCGAGTGAGCACATTCTCTTGATCGATGAAAGCCTCGATCGGCTCGAAGCCGAAGATCCGGAGGCGGCGCGCATTGTCCTGCTCAAATTCTTCAGCGGCCTCGGCACGGCGGAAATCGCCGAAATGACCGGCAGCAGCTTGCGCACGGTCGAACGCCGCTGGGCGATGGCAAAAGCCCGCCTTTATCAGATGATCCGCGAGCAGGGCTTTTACCGCGATATTCCAAGATGAGCCTCCGGCCTCCATCGGCGGAAGCCAGGGAAATCGAGGAAGCGATCTTCGAGACCGCCTGCGGGATCGCCGATTCGGCCATCCGTCGGTCGTTTCTGGTCAAAGCCTATCAGAGCGACCCGGAAGGGCTTGTGCGCATCGAAGCCCTCATCGAGTCCGCCCGGGAATCCGCGGCGTTCTTTCTCGATGCGAGGGAACAGCGGACGGAACTTGCCGGAGAACTTCTGAAGCAAAACGATGCCGCGGCTAGACATCTCCCCGTTACGAAAGCGACGGATACCGAAAGCTCGGGCGCGCGCATTGGCCGCTACCGGTTGCTCGAACGCATCGGCGAGGGGGGCTGCGGCGTGGTGTATGAGGCCGAACAGGAGGGAGCCTTGCAACGCCGGGTGGCTCTCAAGATTATCCGCCCCGGGATGGACACCAAGGCTGTGATCGAGCGTTTTGAAAACGAACGCCGGGCGCTCGCCTTGATGGATCACCCCAATATCGCACGGGTCTTCGACGCCGGCGCCACGGAAACCGGCCGCCCCTATTTCGTGATGGAACTCGTCCGCGGCGAACGAATCACCGCCTACTGCGACGAACGCTGCCTTGGCCTGCGGGAGCGGCTCGCCCTCTTCGTCGCTCTCTGCCACGCGATCCAGCACGCGCATCAGAAGGGCGTCATGCACCGCGACATCAAGCCCTCCAACGTCCTCGTCGCCTTGCACGAAGATAGCGCCGTGCTCAAGGTGATCGATTTCGGCATCGCCAAAGCCACCGAGAGCAGCCTGATCGACCGCGCCATGCTCACCGGTTTCGATCAGTTCGTCGGCACGCCGGTGTACATGAGCCCCGAGCAGGTGGATATGTGCGGCAGCGACGTGGACACCCGAAGCGATGTGTATAGCCTTGGTGCGCTGCTCTACGAGTTGATCACGGGGGCGCCCCCCTTCGACCCCGGGGAGTTGGTCAAGTCCGGCCTGTCGGAAATGCGCCGCACGCTGTTGGAGCGCGACCCCGCTCCGCCCTCGGCGCGCCTGGCCGCCATGCCGCCGGCGGACCTCGCCGGGATCGCCGCCCAACGCGGAACCGAGCTGGCGCGGTTAATCGCCCAAGTACGCTCCGATCTCGACTGGATCGTCGCGGTGGCGATGGACAAGGATCGCAACCGCCGGTACAAAACCGTCAACGGGCTTGCCATGGACGTGGAGCGGTTCCTCCACGACCGGCCCGTCTCCGCCCGGCGTCCGTCGCGCTCTTATTTGCTTGGAAAATTCATCCGCCGCAACCGGATTGCCTGTGTTTCCGGCCTCATGGTGGCCGTTTCGCTGATCGGCGGCCTTGGCGCCTCATCGTTCATGTATTTGCGCGAACGGGCAGCCCGCCACGAACAGCAGCGTCTTCGTCACCAGGCCGAAGGCATGGCCAACGTATCGACCGCGGCCGTTTTATTAAGCCAGGGCAAAATCAAGGAGGCCGATGCCATCCTCCAGATCACTCCCGTTTCGAGCATCGAGCCCTCGCGTGAGGCTGCGGATGTGTTCCGGTCGCTGGGTGAAGGCAATGCCATGCATTCGCGCTGGAAGCAGGCTGCGGAATGCTTCGATCTCTTAATGCAGGCCAACCGGCTGTTTTCGCCGGATGACATCTGGGGAACCGGGGATCTCCTGCGGGGCGGCCCGGCGATGCTGGAGGCCGGCGAGTCCGTCCTTTACGAAAAACATCGCCGCGAACTGGTGGAGCGCTTCAGCGGCGGCAGCCCCATTAACACCGCGGATCAAGTGCTCAAAATTTCTTTGCTCGCTCCCGCCAGGCCGGACCTTCTGGAAAAACTTGCGCCTGCCGCCGAGACGCTGCGGCGGGCCATGGCTCCGAAAAACCGTTCGCAACTGGAGCCCGGCTACGACACCTGGTACGGACTGGCGCTCGCGCTTTACGAGTGCCGCCGCGGAAACTTCGACCAAGCCGTGAAATGGGCCGAAACGGCGATCACTACGGGAAGGTCGGAAACGGCCATCGCCGCGGGTCAAGGAATGAGGAACGACCGCGACGCCTGCCTGCACGCCGTCATCGCTCTGGCATTCCGAGCCCGGGGCGACGCGGCACGGGTGCGACAGGAACTCGCCCACGCCCGCGATTTGCTTGCCAAGCCGGTCGTCGTGCCATCCGGTGTGGCCGGCGTCGGAATGCTCACCTGGCAGGACCCCGCCATCGCCCGCATCCTCGTCCGCGAAGCGGAGGCGCCCGCTCCCGCCCCGCAAAAACCATAAAGAATCTCTCACGGAGGCACGAAGACACGGAGAAAAGAAAAATTCCTGCAGTTTCCTCCTCCGTGATCTCCGTGCCTCCGTGAGAAACCCCTTCGCGTCCCCGTCGATGCCGCAGTGTGTGTTATCGCCGACATCTCGAAAAGTCGGCTATCGCCTACTTTTATGCTTGTTGCCATCAGGGCAAAAGTTCGTCAGGCCA
>Ga0316221_1001850_pt1 | contig 20814 bp, 35 predicted proteins | sample TBH18007metaG_FD_206003 | JGI IMG/M metagenome (GOLD analysis project Ga0316221, IMG submission 206003) | Freshwater microbial communities from Trout Bog Lake, Wisconsin, USA - TBH18007 | ecosystem: Environmental > Aquatic > Freshwater > Lake > Hypolimnion/Profundal zone | place: USA: Wisconsin... | reverse complement strand
CGAAAGGTCGGGCAAAAACAAATAGAGCAACTGGTAGCAAATTAAAAGCACCAACAAAAGACCCCAAAAATCCACGTCATAAATCATTCTGCGCTCGCTCTAAAAGTTGGAAAGGTGAAAGAGGTAAGGCAGCTAGACGTAGATGGGGTTGTAGGCGTTAAATCTTGCGTATAGCAAGCTGATATCCAAGCAATACCAATTCAATCTGATCTGAATACAAAGTCGAGAAGTAATCTATCGCAATTTTAGGGCGATTTAACAAGCCGGGCATATCAGACCATAGATAATCATCAAATAGCATGATACCGCCTGTTTTAAGCAATCCAAACGCCATACACGCGTCTGTCATTACATCCGGTGCAGTGTGTGAACCATCAATGTAAATAAAGTCGTACAGTTCTTCCTCTGCAATGAGGTGTCCAAGTACTTTGTGAGATTTACCGACATACGCGGAACATACTTGACCTTCTTTGCGTACCCATTCAACGTTACCTTTCCAACGAGCAAACAAATCTGATAAATCGAGACTAGTATGCTCTGCTGAACCTTGAAATGTATCTACGCAAGTGATTTTTCCATCATCATCAAGAAGGTTCTCTAACATCCAGCAGGTAGCACGACCTTCAAAGCATCCTATTTCTAAAATTCTTTTGCACGATGGCAATAACGCTTTCACGTACTGAAAGTTAGGGATGTTATGCGAGAACCAATCTTGACTAAAGTTCATCATGGAGCAGGAATTAAACGACCTTCAAACATATAAGTGCCGATGTGAGCAAGCACGACCCAAGGAGCTGCATAGATATGACCGCCAATAGCGCGATATGCTGCACAGAATCCATAATCTTCCGATAATAATCTCTCAGTACCTTCCTCAATCGGTGTTGGGAAAAACTCATAGATTTTCTCTCTGCCTTGTAGTGTATTACCAAGGTCTGCAACATCATTCATATAATACTTAACGTGTTGTTTTAACGCATCAAACACTTCACGCTTAATCATCATAAATCCCGTTCCACCGTTCTGTATCTCGACAGGTTGATCAACTGGAACAGTCACAGACGGTGCATAGTCCACCAGATTCACGACAAAGCTACCTGTGTGATATTTGAGCTGATCATCCGGCACACCGTTATCCATTGCTTGTTTAACGGTTGTCCAATTGATCTCTTTCTTGGGATAGATACCGCAAAGTACGTCTTTGTCTGCTTCAAGCATACTTAAAACGTCTTGTGGAAAGAATTTAATGTCCGCATCAATAAACATCATGTGCGTGGCATCAGACTTCATGAAGGCTTGAGCAAGGGCGTTCCTTGCGCGAGGAATCAGGCTCTCATTGAACATGAATGACATCAATACTTCATGTCCTGCGTTTTGCAGGATGCTAGAGACGTTTAATAAGCTCTGAGCATACGCGCCTGTGCACATACCGCCATACATAGGCGTAGCAATGAATAATTTAGCCATTTTGGATAACCTCGATGAGTTGAGAAAGGATGAAAGAAACGTTTGTGAGCATCCGTTCTTCTTGTGATTGCAAGTAGGCTACAAACTGGATGTAGGCTTGCAGTTCTTGTTGAGCTTCCATTGCTTGTTGGAGCAATAGCTCTTTGTCGATAACTTCAGTCATATCTATCCCCTAAAAATTAGTAAAGCCAGTGTGCCGTAGTAACCCGCACTGGCACTAGGTCCTAATACCGCTACGACTCGGGGGGTACATTCGATACTTCGTCTGTGACGATCACAATACAACCGCCACCACCTTTCATTACCAGACCCCTGTGGCAACAAACGGTGCTTACTTGTCTATCATTGTCAAACAATCCAGCATCTTGTAGCGCATCTAGTATGGGCTTAATGCTGTTATCAATGTCCATCAACCTAGCATCGCGTGGACGGATCACAATATCAACTTCGACTTCCGCCCCACCAAAAGATTGTAATTGGTGCGCTGCAACATATTCTTGTACTGCTTCTTTAAAGGCTCTACCTCTTTTGGACACAAACCGCCTATTACCACTAGCAATCCAGTAGTTGTTAATGCTGGGTGGGTAGGGTAAGTGCAGTATGTGTCTCAAAAGTGTTCCCCGCGGTTAGAAAAAACGGTTTTCTGGACTAAAAAGGCACGTCTGAATCATCATCGCGTACTTCGCGCATACGATCTTTCGGACTAATGCTGTTTTTAGCTTTCCAAGCATCGGTTTCCTCAGATACGAGTAACCAAGGCTTTCCAGACGTTTTGGTGGTTTTATTCCATATTGCTAATTTGATCACATCTCCAGCTCTGTAATCTTGTGTTAAAACCATTTGTCCACGAAAATCAGGATGGGTATCCTTGGTTTTCTTGTTTTCAAACACATAAGCACGACCGTCAGGGACGGTGAAAGCATCGTTATAAGCCATTGACTTCTCCAACGTGAGCGATTGCTTGATTAACAATCATTTTTTGAGCAACACTAAAAGTTTCCATATAACCCTCGTTTGCTCGGGCAAGGGCTTTAGCTTTTTCCAACTTTTCACGACCATTCATTTTGGACGATTTACCGATCTTTTCGCACATATCAGCAAATGCGTAAATCCAGTCTTCAATGTTGTGATAGTACGCGTAAGGCGCATCTATACCGGGCACGAAAAGACCGATTGTAGGCTCTGGTTTAGGTTCTTCAGCATCAAGTACCTCTCCATCCTCAGTCACCTCCTGTAGGGGCTGTAATGCAGCCATAACAGGGTTTTCTGGTTCAATCTTACCCATGTACTTAGGTTTAGGTTCAAAATCCTGTACTTCCTCGGGTGAATAGAACCCGGTTACTGACCCCGGATATACGCTGCGTATGCCCTCAGAAATGCAGCGTGATCTAAGCATCGCACGTGGAAACTTCTGCCATCCTGAACCGGGTTTAACAAGTCCGATACTTATTGCTTGCTCAATAGTCCAAGTAACGCTAAGTGATCCACCATTCGGATGAGAAAAGATTCCTGTAACTTTTTCGTCGTCATAATGTGTCCATTCAACTTTTCCTCCTGCGCTCTGAAAACGTGCAAGCATCGCATCAGCTTTGAGTGCTGGTCTGCCTTGGATGATATGGAAGTCTCTGGCAGCCGTAGCAGGGTGCAAACCTTCAGCTTGAGCAACTGCCATGAGTGCCAATACTTCAGACTCGTTTTTCATGCCAAATAAGCCTGATTTAGCGATAGCGGTTGCCATTGCTTGCATATCTTGAAAAGGTACGATATTACTCATTGTCTTCTCCATTTGTAATGCGATCAATAAATTTGAGAGTTACATGGGAAGCTGCGGCGATTGCTCCAATAAGTTCCATCGGTGACAGTTTTCCATTGTCTATATATTCGTAATGCAAATCACAAATAGATTTAACACATTCTTGAAAATGATTAAGTTTTCTATCACTCATCGGTTTTCTCCCGTTGAGAAAGCATTTCGTCAGCAGCACGATAAGCATCTTCGACTGCCAATTTATATGCCCCTCTGAAATGTTCTGAAGACAGTAATCCTTGCATAGCTGCTGCCGCAAAGTAATCCCGTAATGTCATACCTTCCTTCATGTCTTTATTGCTGCGCCATGTTGGAAAAGCAGGTTGGTCTAAATCCATATCTTTAAATACGTCCATGTCATACCCCTTAAGTAGCTTCTTTAATGTCTCTACGCGCTTCTGTGATAAGTGAGACTGCTTCCTTATCGCCAACTCTCAGCAGCTTGTCATTTGCGTGTTTTACATTAAACACTTTTAACGCTCTAGCAAACGCTTCATTCTGCGTAAAACGTGATCTGTCTGCTAAACGTATAAAGGCTTGAGCAATTTCAGGTAACTCTGCAAAATTAAAGTGCACCAAGTGGTAATACACGTTTTTTATGTATTCAGCATCATGACCACGATACATTTGCAGCACAGCAGCCGCTTTGACAGCCGCACTTGAGAATGTCGCTCTGGTCACTTGTGTTTTTGCTCTCAAATCCTCTGCAATCGCACCAAAACCACAGTTATACAGACCAAGGACTTGTTCAGCAGAAATCACACTATCGCCATACGCGACCATCGCCATATAACGCAATATTTGAGCTGTTTTGGCATCAATACCTGTCAGATCAGATAATGTGCGCTTAATACCGTAATCCATGACCTTTTGAGTCTCGTCCGGTAAGCCTTTGACCACCAATATCTCAACAGGACTGTTTGCGACCACAATGGCGTGTAGCCGATGTTGACCGTCTAACAATCGTCCAGTCTCAGATATGGCGATACCTTGATGTGAGCATTGCCATTCACCGCGTTTAATACTGCTTGCGAGTGTTTGAACCCACCAAGCGCGCTCATTACGATTATTTGTGTTGCCTTCGAGATACGTTAATGCTTTTTTAGGTGTGACCACCTCAAAACTAGCTGTTTTCATGATTAACCCCTTATTTGATTAGGAAATTAAGCCGCCTTTCGCATTAGCGGCGTTGTTACTGCTTCAATTGGATTCATCTTTAACATTACTTCAATAAAAATCTTCTACTACCGGGTGCTTCTACTACAAACTGGTTGTAAATGTCTGGCATCGCTGACTTGAATAAATCAGCATTAAACCGTTTACTGGTTTTGCTGTTTTTCCATGTCACCAATGTCGAACCATCTACAGCCCGAATCTCTGCGTTATCAGCCATGTAATTGCGTATCTGTGTCTCTAACGCCTCACATTGTGCTTCAGCCTCTTTAATACGCTCTTTATAGCCTTTGAGTGTCAATATCGCTTGTTCTACATCTCTGGTTGCAACAATGACGCTATTTGTCGATGTTGGATACAGTATTTTTGTTTGTTCGATGGTTTCAGGACTGGGCGTAGTATCTGCTTTGACATGACCCCACAATACAGCCATTGTCTTGATCAACTCGTCTTTTTCAAGCTCTGTGATGTCAAAAACGTAGTGCTTAAATTCTTGACCACCGAATAAGACTGCTAAACAGATTTTTGATACGCCATGCACCGTAGCCTCATGCACTAATTGCGCGTAATCAGCGGCAGGAATACGTCCAGCTTCAAAGTCAAATTTATTGCGTACATTAGCGTTGTAATTCTTAGCCTCTACTAGCATCTGACCATCTGCTGTAATCCCATCAAAATGACTTCTAAGCCACGATTCTCTAGGATGGGTAAGTGCATAGTCCGCGTCTTTAATCTCCATCTGTAGCGCGTTTTGAGCAAGATTAAGGATTAAAGGTTGCATGACATGACCCATTTGCACAGCTTCAATGCCAGATAGGTCAGGAAACGGCATCTTACCTTGTTTGATCAGGATTTGATCTAGTGCGCGTCCATTAGCAGCTTGACGCGTATCACTAGCCCACCATGCAGAATTACGGATTTCAGGTGCAAAGTCTTCACGATCATTCGCCATGATATTTACCTTCCTCGAAATAGTTACCGTCTTTATCGCATCCAGTCGCTAACGATCTCTCAAGCTCGCAAGACACGTTGATAGGCTCAGTTAAGCCTGTCACAGGACTAATCTTAGTCCGATAGCATCGGTACTTAATAACGGATTTGTAGCCTGTAGATATATCTTTGACTGCGGTAGGTTTGCAGTAGGCGCAATGTATGCACAACTTCATTTGATTACCCCTTATTAGGATTAGGATTAGGAAACTACATTTACGATTGTATAGATACTATTTAGATATTGCAAATACTATTCTTTTTTCTCTTTTAATGCTTTCCCCAACAACTCAAGACCTAAACCAATAAAAAACCCCATGCCCCATAACCCAAGCATGATACAAACGCTTGCTGTAATACTCATTCTCTACTCCTATATATTTAGATAATACAAGGTCAACATCAAAGATGATGATGTATATATACACCTCGTCTACTGATGCCAACCTATTACTAGGTTGTACTGGTTCTCAACCAGTGCCAATGCTTTATTTATCAGGTCGGGTTATGTAGTCCCGTACTACTCAACATCAATATTGCTTAACCTGTTTATCTCTTGACTTGGCAATCTCAAGCACCCGTTATCCTTGTTTCTAGGTGAACCCTATCCTTCCGCGCCACTAGGTCAGTGCTTACTATCGTGCGGAGTACGAATACAAGGGACAACAAAAAAGCCGCTATAGGGAGTGTCCGGTGGTGAATCCCGCGTTGGTGGGACTACTCTTTTTCAGAGTCAGACACTTTCTATAACGGCTTACTTTGCTCACCACAAGCATTGATTAAGAATTTACACGATCTCTTTTTGTTGTGCAAGCCATTTACTCTCACTAGGCGGCACAAACCCGTATTTTTTCCACGTTTTCATCACGTTCGTGCGTACTGCTGGCACGTAAACAAAGGTTTTGTCCAATATTGCAGCTTTTTTACGTTGATTATTCATTATTTATTCGCCTTATAGAAGTTAGTACACCATGCACACAAGCCCTCGCGTAGGTCAGTAGTGACTTGACCACACGCATCACAGATAGGCTCTCCATCCTTCCTTTTCTCTGGTTTCCAGAGGATGTATATCGCGAGAGCAACTGACCACGAGAACCCAAACAATAACAAGTAATCCTCAAAGTACATTGTTTTTCTCCTTTAGCGCGTATTGGGCAACTGTTTTCCCGTTAAGTAACTTTATTTTCTTGGTCTCAATATCGTGTCCCATTGCGCGTAGTTCAGCTATGCGAGCTGCTAACCTAAAACATCCGTACTGTTCAAGCGCGCGTAGTGGCGTTATAGGCGCGTGAGTGAGCGCCTCTAATATCATGTCGTTCTGTGTCATGTCATCCCCTAATTACAGTTAGTTACACAGTTTTGATTGCCATCGGTACAACAAGTAATGCAGATATGTTGTTTTCCATCGCTACCTACAAAACTACTACTGGTACAAGCAAAGGCAATACCAGTTATAAAAATAAGCCCTACAAGCGCATATCGTATAAAGTGCATGGTAAGTATCCCCTAATGGTTAAAAAAAGCCCCTAGAGCCGTTTTAATCGATTCTAGGGGTATTGGTATTAAATTGAGACCGTATATGGAAACAATATCTCTGCTGTGGTTTGTATCACGTCCCAGTTAATGCCTATTTCAGCGTCATGATGCTTTTTAACTGAGAGTAATACTTGATAGGCTTGATCGTCTGTCAGACCGTCTACGCAGTCATGCACATCTGATATATCCCAAGTGATAGTTATGCTTTTCATGCTGTCACCTCGTTTTGTTTGCGTACTTCTGCAATAGCATTTTGTGCATTTATCAGGGTTTCTAGATCGTCTTTATGACACTCATTCGATGGTTCTTGGTCTGCTACGAAATATTCTGCGAGAGTCAATGCCCATTGAATTGCTGTAAATTGCTCTTGTGTGATATACATTTTTATCCCCTCAGTTAGTCGCGACAATGAAAGCCCAAACAAACACGATAGACGCGATTGTTAGGGATATAACCCAGCCTAATATCTCTTTTTGTGTGTTAGTCATAATGTAACCCTCTAAAGTTAGGAAAAATGACTGTTTAAGGTACAGTCAAACCTTACTATTAAGCCGCTTTTTGCTCTTGTGTCGCATCTAATTGGTTTATGTAGTCCGCGGCTTTTTGTGCTAGTGCCGCGGCTTTAAAGATTGCTTTGCTATCTTCGCGCATACAGTTAAGCCAGTTAGCGATATAACCAGCATGGCGTAATTCACCTTGAATACCATGATCCTGACATAGGAAAGCCGCGCCCATCTCTGCTACTAGCTCCTCGAAAGCATATTTGCTGTCACCAAACTTTTTACCGAAAACACGATCTAGCCTATGTTTTGCACCTGACCAGTGTGTTAATTCATGAAAGATTGTCGCGTAGTAGGATGATTCTGTGTCAAATGATGATTTGTTAGGCATTTGAATTGCATCAGCACTAGGCGCGAAAAATGCAGCATCACCACCATGCCGGATTACAGCACCAGTCTTAACAATTCTTTCCTCTGCTAGTGCGACATCCTGAAAAGCATTGTTATCAGTTTCAGGCTTCATTATCGCAATGCCGTCTACTTGAGAGGCATTAAATACCCAATAACCTTTCAGTACGGCATAACCTTTTTGCTCGTTACCCTCTGCGTCTGGTTCTGACTTAGCTACTGGCTTAAAAAAAACAATCTTAGTGCCCTTTTCACCTTTGCGTACTTGTGCGCCTAAACTTTCCCAATGCTTGTATGTGCCCCATACCGGAGTTTCAAACCCGCGTATCATGCTAGTCATACCTAAGATCAATCTATTGATACCTTGGTAAGGTTTTTGACTAATGATGTTCTTATCAGCACTAGCATCAACTCGCCAAGGTTTAACCCAAGGCATAGCACCTTTCTCTACTTGTTTAATAATCTGGTTTGTGATTTCAGCATAGATTGCGTTTGACATGATGTAACCCCTTTGTTTGATTAGGTTTGCAAGTTATTAGGTAACTTGCATATGAATAATTATATACTATATATAATCATATATTGCATAATAATCATTGTATTTTCTAATCACATACTATAAACAATAGGAAATACCTATAGTATTTAATACTATAAACGTATGTTAAAGACTAGATTGTTTTGAGATATAGCTTATTTTTATAGTAAGTAAGACTATAAACATTCGTTTATAGTCTTAAAACTATAAACGTATCTTTATAGTATTTCATACTATATATACTATATTAGAGACAAATATATAAATACTCTACTCTGGTATCTGTATAAAGTATGGGTAAGCATAAAGTACGTAAAATAGTACTACTTTATCCCCTCTTATCAAAAGGGGTATTGGACACCTAAACCGATACCAAAGTCATGACACGTTACCCGCTCCAAGTCTGGTTCGGGTTTGGGCAACCTTACGCAACCAGCTGCACCAGTACGCGAGAGCATACGCAGAGTAGACTAGCGCGGTTGGTACTTGATTGGGTCTTGGCCCCGGTTGGGTGGGTGCACCACTCCGATTTCCCCCCAAGAAAAATTCGTGTTTTGGTACATATTGCTTGAGTGGGAAAGGATTTCCCCCCAAAAAAAATCTGTGTTTCTGCTACTATTTGTGCTTTATGGAGGTGTTAACAATGCAAGGTTTACAAATAGAGAAAGACGTACCTATAACAATGTCTAAGAGGATGACGTATCCATACAAAGATATGGATGTAGGTGATAGTTTCTTTGTACCTAATGGGAAGATGCAAACATTGTCCAATGCAAACTGGAGGATGGGAAAGAAGTTAGGTGCGAGGTTTACGGCTCGGCAGGTGGAAGGTGGTGTACGTGTATGGAGAATCCAATGACTATTGAAGCTAACGGACATGACATTACATACGTAGAGACACCTGATGACGTTCAAAAGCGTAAATACTTGGATACGGTATGGGCGATGAGTAAGGAGCAGATGTTTAAGGAGTTGATGCGCGTACATGGCGAATCGACGAGGATGATGTTGGAAGCACAGGCGGTGATAGATGAGTTACACCAAGAGCTTGCCAAACACAAACCATCCTTACAGTGAGGAGTTAATGCGTACGAGGCAGGACTTTAAGAACCAGATGATTAAAGTTTTGCTTTGTCGCAATAAGTCTCAGAAGATAAAGCTAGTCAAAGAGTGGAAAGCTAAGTATTCTGAGTTGCAAGTTAAAGAGTTGATTGCGTGTGCGAAAGACCGTAGGGTACGCGCAGAGATTGCTAACTGGAATGTCGATGGATTTTAATCTCAAGCAGTTTTATCGCTTTTGTTCGCAGTTGCAGATTGAGACCAAAGAGAAAGGTCTTATGAAAATGGGTGAGCCTTTAGGTACTCAGAAGTACGTCATGTCTGAGATTGCCAAAGGCTTAGAGGAAGGCGTTCATTTCTTTACGATTCTCAAGGGTCGGCAGCTTGGTATTACGACTATCTCTCTTGCACTCGATCTGTACTGGCACTTTATCAACCCGGGTTTGCAAGGTACGTTGGTAACAGATACGGAAGAAAACCGGGATATGTTCCGATCCACCTTGGCGATGTACATGGATGGTTTACCCAAGGAATATCGCATACCGTTGATTGCACACAATAGGACACAGTTATCACTGAAGAACCGCAGTCGGTTGTTCTATCAGGTTGCTGGGTTGCGAGCCAAAGGGAGTTTAGGTCGTGGTAAAGCCATTACATTCTTACATGGGACAGAAACTTCGTCTTGGGGTGATGAGGAAGGTCTGGCATCACTACTGGCTTCTCTGGCAGAAACCAATCCCTTGCGGCTTTATATCTTCGAGTCCACGGCTCGGGGGTTTAATATGTTTCATGATATGTACACGACATCCAAACGAGCAAGGACGCAGAGAGCGATTTTTTGTGGTTGGTGGCGTAACGAGCTGTATTCACTTGACCCGGAAGGGCAGACGTACAAGGTCTACTGGGATGGCAAACTCACAGGTGAAGAAAAGGAATGGACGCGGGACATTAAAAAGCTCTACGGCATAGAGATCAACTCGCGTCAAATGGCATGGTGGCGTTGGAAACTTGCTGAAGGCATGAAGGATGATTCCATGATGTATCAGGAATTCCCACCCACTGAAGACTACGCCTTTGTCATGACCGGCACATCTTTCTTCTCAAACGCACGTTGTACCGATGCGATGAAAGAAGCCAAGAAAAACACCCCTGATTACTATCGGTACTCAATGGGGGCTAACTTTCAGGATACCGATGTACTCAAATCCACGGAACGTCTTGCCACACTTAAGGTATGGGAAGAACCCATTGATACTGCTTTTTATGTCATTGGTGCTGATCCTGCCTACGGTTCTTCTGATTGGGCTGATCGCTTTTGCATACAAGTGTATCGTTGCTATGCAGACGGTCTGGAACAAGTGGCAGCATTTGCGACATCAGAGATGAACACCTATCAATTCGCATGGGTGATTGCTCACTTGGCAGGTGCATACAAAAACTCCACACTGAACCTTGAAGTCAATGGTCCGGGGCAGGCGGTCATCAACGAGCTGCGTAACCTAAAACGCCTCGCCTCCTCTATGGGCGGTCAGATGGGTTCAGACTTGATGAACGTCCTTGGTTCAATGACCAACTATATCTGGCGCAAGAACGATGCGATGGGCGGCTTATCAGGCTCGATAGGGTGGCTCACAACCTCTGCAACCAAAGAACGTATGCTGACCTACATGAAAGACTATTTTGAGCGCAATATGATGACCATACGCTGTATGGATACCATTGACGAGATGAAGACCGTTGTACGGGATGGAGGTTCAATTGAAGCCACAGGTCGCAACAAAGATGATCGCGTTATTGCGTCTGCTCTTGCCGCGGCAGCATTTGCCGAACAAGTACAACCTCAACTCATTGCAAGAAAAATCACAAGGGCGGTTAACAAAAAGCAAGAGGAAATGACTCCGGAAGAAGTCACAATGGGTCGCAACGTCTCCAACTATCTCAAAGGAATAGGCATCTATGGTGGCTCAAGTCCTTCCTAAGAAAGAATTGATGCGTATCATCAAACGCTTTCTCACTGACGAACGCCGTGGTATCAGCTACAAACTCTTTGCAGAGTTGTGCGGCTTATCTGAAGACACACTCAAAAACGTCTTTATCCACGAAACCAGTCCCATGTCAGAAACCACACAACGGCGTGTGAGCAAAGCCTACGATCATTGGAGACGCGGTGAAGTTGCTGTCATGGAATTGCGCGACAGAACCCGCATCGTTGAATACCGTAAAGAAGCTAAACCAAGACTTGCAAAAGGTTACGGGTTGCAAGTACAAGGTGGCGAGATTAAACTAAAGCTCGGCATTAGAAATAAAGCCGAATATGATGAAACGTTAGATGAGCAATTAAGGGGATATTAAATGGCTCGAATACTGCGCGACTACAAATGTCAGGATCACGGTTTTTTTGAAGGTTTTGAAGCAGTTTGTCCAGAGGGGTGTACACATGAAGTTCTACAGGTTTATCTTAAAGCTCCGGGACTTGTTTCGGACAAAACCAAAGCTGGAGACAAGCACCTCAAAAGTCTTGCCTCAGAGTTCGATATGTCAGACATCAAATCCACCAAGCCGGGTGAAAACCAAAGCGGCTACCTTACCCGCAAAAACAAGTTCACCGAAAAAGAATACGCAGACGCAGAGAAGTACGCCACGCCCAAAAAGAGAGGCAGACCTCGCAAAGGCAAAGCCGCAGCCGAAACGCCGCAAGCCCCGCAAGAAGCCCGTGCTGGTGACGCAGCAATCTGGGGCGGTGGCTTCCAAGGGATGAGTATGCAATCTGTTCTTGCCGGACAATTTGCAAAATCTGTAAAAGGTGAGTCTGTGGGCTTGACACCAAGGGATGCTGGGATCAATAATGGTCCTAGAGTTGATCCAAGGGCAACCCTGCGTGATCCCGACAACCTCACGATCAAGAAATAATGCGTATACCAGCCAACCATGAAGATAGAGAGAATTTCTACTTAGACTTAATGCAGAAATGCAACGTGTCTAGGGAAGAACGTAAATCAGACTACCGCGTTCTGAGAAACTACTATCTTTTTGGTTCTGGTCCTGAAGAACCTCCTGCGTACTTCAACAAGATACATCCGCATCTTGATCAACTGACTTCCTTTCTTTACTCAGCAGAGACAACGCGCTTTTCGATTTCGTTAGGCGCGGCAGTCAATCCGCTTGAGCATAGAAAGACACCGGTGCTGACTTCTGCACTGAATGACGAATGGCTTAACTCCAATGCAGACCAAGTGTTCTCGACTGCGCTCACATGGGCATTGGTGTACAACACAACGTTTATCAAACTGGTGTATCGCAACGGCATACATCCGTACATGATTGAACCCGGTGCAATGGGTGTGCTTCGCGAGGATATTCCTTATGCTGACAGACAAGAAGCCATGTGCCAGCGTTACTACATCACAAGAAGTGAGTTGTATAACCGGCTATATTCGCACCCCAAAAGAGAAGCAATCGTTAACCGTGTTACGTCCAGTATTCGTGCACAAACCACAGACGAATCAAACGGTGGCGATGGCGTGGCACGAGTCATCATGTCCGCAACCAACCCCACCATCTACGGTAACGTTGAGCTTGATCTATACGGAATGAATCGTTATCAGGCTCGCGTCTCTGAAGAAACCGTGGAGATGCAAGAGCTATGGGTATGGAACGATGAGACTGAAGACTATCAAGTGGTTACTATTGCTGCTCCTGATGTCATTATTTATGATCGTCCCGGTGCATCTGTATTCCTAAAAGGCGAATGTCCTTTTGTTCAGATTTGTCCATCCCCACAGTACGACTACTTCTGGGGACAGTCTGAATCACAACAATTGATCATGCTTCAGGAATTGCGTAACAACCGCATGACTGAAGTGTTGGACCTCTTATCCAAACAAGTATCGCCACCGACTGCGCTCTCAGGCTTTAACGGCATACTTGATGAAAAGAATTTTGCTCTGAACAAAGCAGGTGGTTTGATTGCAAGCGATATGCCTAACGCAAAGGTTGATCGTCTTCCACCCAATATGCCGCCTGATCTATTTGAAGTCATCCATGAAATTGATGCGATGTTCATGGAAGTCTCTGGTATTAGCAATGTCTTGTCCGGTAAAGGCGAATCAGGTGTTCGCTCACAAGGTCATGCTTCCCAACTCGCGCGTCTAGGTTCTAGTCGTGCTAAAAAACGTGCCCTCATTGTTGAAGACAGTCTGGAAAAAGTAGCAACACTCTATCTTAAATTGATGCAAGCCTACGATGCCACGCACTTTAAAGACACTGAAGGTACGCCCTTTATTGCTGAACAATTTACTCGCGACTTTGTTGTTAAAGTTGACGCACACAGTAATAGCCCAATCTTCACTGAAGACACAAAAGAATTGGCGTTCAGTTTGTTTAAGGCTGGTGCAATCGACAAAGAATCTTTGCTTGATTTGTTAGAGCCACCTATGAAACAATTGCTCAAGGATAAGTTGAAGGAGCGCGAGAAGAAAGAAGCTCTTGCGCCTAAACCTCAACCCAAGCCTCAAGCAAAACCTAAACCCGCATTGAAGGTAGCGAAATAATGGCAAGTTCTCAGACTGCACCTAAAGCTGACCAACCACGCGTCACTACTGAAAGTCTGAAGCGCGGCGAACAACCCGCCACATTGTCATATCGCAACACCGCCCCCAGCGCAAATAATAATCGTAGCCTTGGTCGTAGAGACTATGGTAGATTAGCTCGTAGTTAACTTTTTCTATGGAGACTGCAATGAGAAAATCACGCAAATCACGCAAGTCAAGACGGTAATAGGATTCTCCGTTCAGGGAATAGGGTGTGGCTGCCTCCCCTCTAAAGTAGGTGACCGCTGCTTAAAGGAGTCATTAACATGGCACGCAAAACTCGCAAAGGTCGTAAAGCTCGCAAGTAATTAACTGGGGAGCAATCCCCGTTAATTGCGGCTAACACCGTTAAGTCCTGCCGAGGGTCGGGAAACTAAAAAATAACTCCTCCTATTGACTTTTATAGAATTAGTATTAACCTACACACATTATTGATAGGGAATAACTATGGCAATGCCACCCGACCAAATGTTGAGTATGATCAAGGCGCAGAAAGATAATGCTACGCCCGGTGGCGTTCCCCCTGCACCTATCAGCGACCAACCTACTGGTATGTCAGATACCAGCGCAGCACCAATGGCTGCACCTATGTCTACACCAGAACCCAAGATGGGTAATCGTGAAGGCGCACTAATCAATCTAGGCATTGCAAACGATATGCTTGAGCAAAGTCTCTCAGCAATCGGCGGTGCTGAAACGCCTGAAGGGCAGAAAGTCCTTAACGCTATTCGGATTATTTCTGGAATCATTGGACCACGCAAAGGTAAAACCAACGATCTCCAACAATCAGAGATTTTGCAGTTGCTTCAAACGCTCCCGCAAGCGGGTGGTGCTTCTCCAGAGCAAAAGGCAATGGCTGGCGCACCTCTCATTCCGGGGATGACTCCTCCGGGCGCACCTCCTGCTCCCGGTGGTATGCCACCTCCCGGTGCTGGCGCACCAACCCCTCCCGGCGGCGGTTTGCCGCCACCTATGTAAAGGAATAATCATGGATTTATTTAAGCCACGCGGCGCAAGCGCACCTCGTAACCCAATCGACAACAACCAGAAGAACGGTCAAGTTGTTAACACACCACGCTACTCGCAATTTGGTGGTCTGACTGGAGCTGCTAAAGGCGGCTACAAGAATATGATGACCACTTCGCGTCCCGGCGACACCAAGAAAGTCATCTAATTTACTAGGGGATAGCTATGAGTTTAGAAGACCTTTCATTTGAACAGCGCGACGAATTAGCTGCATTAGCTAAACGTCTCGCTGACAATCCAGCTACTCGCAAAGACTTTTTGCGTATGACCAAGAAAGTTAATCCTGACTTGGTAATTCCAGAGCTTGCTTTGGAAGAAAACACGCAAAAAATGGTTGAGCAAGCGGAAGACCGCGTTAAGCAACTTGAAAACAAGTTGATGCAAAAAGACGCGGAAGAAAAACTTGAAAAGAAACGTCAAGCCTTGATTGAATCAGGCAAAGCTGCTTCTCGTCAGGATGTCGAAGAAATTGAGAAAGTCATGATGGAAAAACATATTGCCGATCATGATGCTGCGGCTGACTATTGGACTTGGATGAAGCAATCTGCCGAACCCACGCCTATGGGCTATAACCCGTCTGCTATCAATAAATTCGATTTATCGAAGTATTGGAAAAATCCTCAAATGGGTGCACGAGATGAAGCTGCAAAAGCTCTACAAGAGTTGCGTGGCAATCGTCGTCCAATCGGGATTTAGTAAATGTTGGGGATAAATTTGTTGGGCGGCTTTGTGCCGTTTGTTAACTAAGGAGATTTAATATGCCTATCGGCGGCGGTATTATGCCTCAAAGTGGCACAAGTCAATACAACGAATTGACTTATGTTACGAGGCGAGCATTTATTCCCAAGCTGGTTGTCCAGCTTTACAACTCAACCCCCCTTATGGCGGCTTTGATTGCAAACAGTCAGTCGGCATCAGGCGGTGTGAGCCAAGTAACTGTTCCTGTTCAGGGTGCACAGTTTGTTAACGCACAATGGTCTGACTACTCTGGTTCTTTCAACCAGCCTTCAGTCCAGCAAGGTGCTTTCAATGCTGAGTTCAACCTCAAGCTGATGATTGCTCCAGTTCCATTCCTCGGTATGGAAGGTGCGGTTCAACAAGACTACGCTATTATTCCTCTGATCGAAGCTCGTATGAACGATGCGACCAACGTGATGATGGATGCAATGGCAACCGCCTTGTACACCAACTACACCAATACCCAACAATTCATCGGTTTGCCCGGTGCAATTGATGACGGTACTAACCTCACAACTTACGGTAACATCAACCGTTCGACCTACACTTGGTGGAAGTCGAAAGTTTATGCTGCTGGTAACGTCAACCCAACTCGTCAAAACATTCTTCAGTACATTTCTGGTACTGTTAAGAACGGCGCAGAAGTTCCTACTTTCGGCGTTTGCGGCTTTGGTACTTGGACGCTATTGGCACAAGACTACGTTGGTCAGGAACAATACGTCATTACCCCCGGACATGGTTTCGATGGTGACAACAACGGTCCTCAAGCCGCTTTCCGCGCTTTGATGGTTGCCGGTGTGCCGATCTATCCTGATCCATACTGTCCAGAAGGTACGGTCTATTTCATTAACAGCAACTACCTCTCGCTCTACATCCACGAGCAAGGTTCGTTTGTATTCACCGGTTTTGAATCAACTCTACCTAACTGGCAGATTGGTTACGTTGGTGCTGTGCTGATGATTGCTGAATTGATTAGCACCAAGCCAAAGTCAATGACCAGAGTTTCTGGCTATAACTCAATCGCAATCTAAGGAGAATAGTCATGGCTTTAGGTTTAAACAAAATTGTTCTTGCTAACGCAAGTACCAACACCCCCGGTGCGTACTGGCAGCTTACGACCCTAACTGGTAATAACAGCACGACTGTTGTTCCAGCAGGTACGTATCTGTTGTTCCCAACGGCTAACGTTACTATCGAAGCAGTGTCGGCTTACAACACCAACACCGCTTGCGCTACGCCTTCAACTTGGTCAACCCTCATTGCCAATAATACTGGCGGTGTATTGATCTCTGACGGTGTTAACGTTCGTGCAAACGTTATCGTTGCAACCGCTACTACGATTACCTTGGCTACGGTCAACGGTGGTCAGGCAGCGTCCGGTACTTACAATAGTTAAGGAGTAAACATGGCTAATTACGATTCAGTCAGTCAATTCTATCTTGACAGTTTCGGTAATGGTCGTGTTGCTGTCGTAAAAGCCACCGCATTAAATACTACGGGTAATGCAGTTGTTACCCTCCCTATTTTGAGTGGTGGTTTAACTAATGCAAATGCTGCTGTTGGTTCTGGTGCAGTTATTGTTCGTCGTATTACCGTTCAAAATGCTACTGGTTCAGTTGCATCAGCAAACGTATCAATTACGACAACCAATGATGGCAACATTTCAAACGCTGTAGTTGCAAACGTTGTACTGAGTAATTTGACAGGTGGCGGTAAATACCAAGACCTGACAATTAACGGTGCTTACGGCGCAAATACTGCTGTTACCGGCTTTGTAACTCAGGCACTTTATGTAAACGTCAACACTGCTAGCGGAAACAGTAACACTGTTGATATTGCAGTTTATGGCGATGTAGTGAGCTTCTAATGACTTCCATATTCGTAACCAACGGCACTGAAAAGAAACTCATTGATGGATTTGCTGGTGTTAAATATGAATTTAAACCCGGTGAAACTGTAGAGATTCCTATCGAGGTTGCAAAACACGTTTTTGGTTACGGGCATGAAGACAAAGAACCGTATTTGGCAAGGCTTGGTTGGATAAGAACCACAAACGATTTGGAAGAAGGGCTTGCTCTACTTGCAAAGTGGGATTTCTCTGACCAACCTCCAAAAAAGAACCAATCACTATCCCCGTTGGTGGAACGAGTACCTTTGCAGGTTGTAAAATCTGCGAAGGGAAAAGTCCTTTCAGTAGCTTAATATGGATCGTAAATGTCGCAAAATCTTTCCGGGTATATCACGGAAGTGCGGCGTTTGTTGCATGATGCGAACGCTAACTTCTACACTGATCAGCAATTAACTGATTACATCAATTCTGCCCGTGAGCGCATTACTCGCGACTCAGGTTGTCTTCGCACAATTCAAGTTACTCAAATACCAGCACCCGTTGCAAACCCTGTAAATGGCGTAACTGCAACTAATCCCGTTATTTGGAATCCATCAACATTCTACGCATTGAATACTTTTGTGTTCTCTAACGTGTTTGTTTATCAAGTAACAACTGCTGGCACATCAGATTCAACTGCGCCCCCATATCCACAGGGCAACACAAATTATCCACCTAGCACACAGTTCTTTAATGGAACGCTGGGTTTAACGTATGTCGGTAATTGCGAGCAAATACCTTTCTCAACCTTACCTCAAGGTCAACAAACGCTTGATATTGTGAATATCAATTTGTACTGGGGTAATTCTCGCGTACCGCTTAACTATTTAGCATGGTCAGACTTTAATGCGCGTCTGCGGTTCTGGCAAAACAACGTTAGCCGCCCTGTCGCGTATTCTATTTATGGTCAAAACACCATTTATGTAGGACCAGTACCGGATCAAGTGTATCAAGTTGAGATTGATACCGTGATTCTGCCTACAGCATTAAGTTTAAGCACACCAACTGTAGCTGATACGATACAAGACCCTTATACGACTGCTGTTAAGTTCTATGCGGCGTATTTGGCTAAGTATTACGAACAATCGTTTGGTGAAGCAGAGATTTACAAACAGGAATACACGAAACAAACGATTTCTATCCTCAACTCGGTGTTTACAAGCCGTGTTCCATCCGTCTATAGCAATATTTATTGATTATGGCAGCAGCAGAGCAGAAAAAGTCCTACAAAGTTGTTAAGACCTTCCGGGGTATTAACACTAAGGCTAACCGCACTGCTATTGAGGAGGATGAGTTTTCTTGGTTGGAAAATGCACAACCTATTGGTTATGCAAACCTTAAAATCATTCCAACATACGCCACAGTGCTAAACAATAGCAATGTAGCGGTTACTTGGAGCAATGTTGCGACTAATTTAGTGTCTTGCAACATCAATTTGACGGATTACGTTGTTGCTTTTGAAGCGGATGGCAGCGCAGAAGCATATAACACCGTTACAAAAGCAAAAGTTACCATTGCTGCGGCAGGTACATTTAGTGGCACAGGAATACAAGTTGCTCAATGGAAAAATGAGCGAATGTTGATCCTTGATGCGACAAAAGGATATTCATCATGGGATGGAAACAATGTCGTCAGTATTGGGTCGGTTGGGATTATTGCGGTAACGAACGGAGGTTCAGGCTACACTACAGCCCCGACCGTAGTTATCGATGCGCCTACTGATACAAATGGCGTACAAGCTAATGCCGTTGCAACATTAGTTGGTAATGTCGTCGCATCAGTATCGTTGCAAAACGCTGGTTCAGGATATGGCACACCGCCACCTTCAGTTACGATTTCTGGTGGCGGTGGATCAGGTGCAAGTGCAATTGCTGGAGTTGTAACCTTTGCGACAGGTACGGCTTCTGCTGTAGTTATTTCAGGTGGTACGGGATATACGAATTCTGCTAATACCGTTGTGTCGTTCTCAGGGGGCGGTGGGTCGGGTGCTGCTGGTACTGCCGTCCTCTCTGGCGGTCAGGTCGTAGAAATCGTGATGACTAACCCCGGTTCGGGTTATACAAATGCGGCAAACCTTGTCGTAACAGTTTCAGGTGGTGGTGGTAGTGGTGCTGTTCTTAAAGGCATTGTTGATTCCGATCTTAACGTTGGTATTGCGTCTTTTTCAGGTCGCGTATGGATTGCTGCTGGTCGCACAATCTATTACAGTGCTGCGGGATCGTATACCGACTTTACATCCGTCTCTGCGGGTAGTTTTGTACTGACAGATGAGACTTTGCATGGAAATATCCAGCAAATTATCTCTGCAAACAACTTTTTGTACATATTTGGCGATGATTCGATCAACGTCATCTCGGATGTACGCGTAGATACCAACGGCATTACGATTTTTACAAATACTAACGTTTCCGCGTCCGTAGGAAGCAAAAGAGCGTATGCAATCTTCCCATATTTCCGTTCTGTGTTGTTTTTGAACGATTATGGCGTGTATGCACTCGTTGGATCGACTACTTCTAAGTTATCTGACCCTTTAGACGGTATTTTCCCTAATATCGACTTCACATACCCGATTTATGCAGGTCAAGTGCTGCTGAACAACATTTTGTGCGCTGCATTTAACTTTAGATACTATGATTCAGTATTTACGCAGTCATATCGCTATATTCAGGCTGTTTTCTTTGAAAAGAAGTGGTTTATCACTTCCCAGGGCGACAATCTGACGTATATCACTTCTGTCCCGCTAAATGGTCGTATTACGCTGTTTGGTACGGATGGTACGACCTTATATCAGCTATATCAGAACGTATCGGGTTCAATCACCAGTAGGATTCAGACTGCTTTGTTGCCAATGGGTGACCCAATACGCACTAAGCAAGCTCTAAAAATCGGTATTGAAGCGACTGCTACGAATGTAAGTTCGATCACGATGAGTGCAACGGTCGATTACGAGAATGGATCAAGCCCAGCTTATACGCTGACTTCTCTAGTGGTTTGGCAGAACAATAATCTGCAAACGATACCGTGGGTGAATAACAGTAGTGTACAGATAGGTTGGGGTCAGATTGGCTACGCTTTGTACAAAACTGATGCGTCAC
>Ga0316221_1001848_pt1 | contig 20833 bp, 27 predicted proteins | sample TBH18007metaG_FD_206003 | JGI IMG/M metagenome (GOLD analysis project Ga0316221, IMG submission 206003) | Freshwater microbial communities from Trout Bog Lake, Wisconsin, USA - TBH18007 | ecosystem: Environmental > Aquatic > Freshwater > Lake > Hypolimnion/Profundal zone | place: USA: Wisconsin... | reverse complement strand
GATAACAAATGTTCATATGTATGCAGTGGTACATCACCCAATTTAGTCTGATATGCCATTATTTTATTATACTAAGAAATAAGTTGTGGCTTTCAATAAACAAATGCCTTATTTTGATATGGAATACTATTTTGAAAATTAATAGGAATTTAGAATCCAAACGTGATTTATATTGTCAACTTGCTTCTGGTGCTTTTACAGGGGGCGATTTTCGTGCCTTGAGTGCGAGGAGTGCGATATAGGGGCGCGCAAATGTCTTTTTTTCCATTCGCAGCGACAGCTCATACAAGTCACACAAGTTGACCTTTTTAATAGTATCAAGTACATCACTGTTTTCGTTCGCCTTGGCTTTTGCGTTTGATTCGGTAATTAGTTGTCGAAGTGTCAAGAATGTCTAAACCACGATTTTCACATGTTTTCGAACCTTTACTGGCCAAATGATCAAATATACATGAGTTTGCGGCTTATATTTTCATTGTCCTTGTTCTCGGGTACAAACTTTTCTACATGCTCAGCAGTAATTATGATAGCAGCTGTCTCGGAAGTTGTGGGTTCCTTTGCTAATAGACGCTCCAAATTGATATTGCTTATAATATCATGAAGCGCCCTTTTTAGGTTGCGCACTCCCTGTTCCTTGTCGACCTTTTTAATAATTTGTTTTAGAATTTCATCTGAAAAGTTCATTTGGGTTGGTGCAAATCCAAACTCTTTTAGGATGCTGGCAATCATGTGTCGCTTGCAAATCTCGAGTTTGTCCTTGACGTCATAGCCTGATGTCTTGATGCGCACCATGCGATCTTTCAAGACCGGGTGAATGGCTGCCTCGTCATTGTAGCTAAATATAATGAGCGATCTAGACAGATCAAATTCTAAATTAGAAAAATACTTGTCATGGAATCGCTCGTTTTGTGTGGCATCTGTCATGTGGATCAAAACACTGACTATTTCCTCACCATGTTTGGTGGAACTAACCTTGTCTAGCTCGTCAAAAAAGAATACCGGATTCATGCACCCACAATTCATCAAGATATCTACAATGCGCCCCCACGAAGATCCTTCGTATGTATAGCCATGCCCTACTAGATATGACCCATCACTCACCCCGCCCAACGGCACAAACGCAAAGGGCAGGCCCAATACATTGCATATGGCATCTTTGATCAACGTCGTCTTGCCCACTCCCATGGCCCCCTGTATGCCTATCACAAGACCCTTGGATTCTGTATTGACTAGCCATTGAGCGAGAAGTCTGATTATCTGGTCTTTGGCTTTCGAGTGACCATATACACGAGAGTCCATAGTACCCTTGATATTTTGTATAAACTCTGCGGCACTATCCGCTTCACTAGCACCAAGCTTTTTATAAACACCAAATGGAATTTTACACAGGTTTTTAATATAGTGCGATATCTTGTGGTGCTCCCCGCAGCCCGCTGTAAGCGAGTTGAGCTCGTCCAACTTTTGCATAGCAACGCTTTTGATCTTGTCATCTATATCCGACTTGAGGATCTTGAAGCGATACGGAATAGTCACATTGTTCATATCACTCATGCGGTCTTCAAGGTTGGCGATCATGTGCTTTTCCTCGACTGGCAAATCCTGGTAATAGTTTGACTCTTCTTCAGTATAGAACTCTTCTTGCTTGTTTCGCACCTTGAGCCGTCGTCGTTTCTTGGGAGATTCGTCGTTTTGGCGTTTTGTCATTCTATTCTAGTGGCAGAATTCTTTAAAAATAGCTTTGACGCGGCGGTATATAAAGGTAGTGATCATGTTTTTCAACAATCATGGATTTATGGCGCGAAACCTTGTGGGAAAGTGTTGTGTGCCCATCGGATCAACTCAACATGTCAGATGTCCCGTTGCATATGTTTGGCCAAAACGGACCGAAACTGATTACCAAGTATCACGAGGGCGACTACATGGATTCATCATTTTCGTTATTTTATTTCCAAGATTTTTGGTTTACCCTATATGTAGAATGCGGGTCTTGCAATGGCGTAGAAGGTTGGTTGTATGAAAGTGCCGAGAGTCACCACGCGATTCTACGACATATAGTGGATGGTATCGAGCCCCAAGAAAACGTGTGGCAAGTTGCTTCCTTTGAATATGGGAAAAACGAATGGATGGATAAACTAGCGCTTGTCATGAAGGAACACAACTGTTTTGCGCGATTTGAAATAGAGTGTGCTAGCCGTCGTGAGCAGTTGATCATTAAAAATCAAAAACTTTTATTGGAACAAGAGAGACAAGAGCTTGCTAAAAAGGCTGCCGTGGCTGAACGTCTTGGCAAAGCCGAACTTGAACGGATTCAAGAAATCAAAGAGCTTCTTGTCGATGTCGACGCATTCTTTGAAGCAGGAGAAGCTGGCGACCCTTTCTTTCATGAAAAGATAGCGGCAAAAGGGCGTTTGCGTAGTTATTGCATTCAAGAAATCGCCAAGTACAATTTGCTATATGCAACTGAATATATAAAGATTTCCGTTTGATTTGTATGATATTGGTCATGCATTGCACACACAGCAAACCAATGGTTGGTGTTCATTCATCTAGGGGCTGTAGCACCAGAAGGACTCTCGTGAATGCGTTTCCCCATTCCAACAGGGATTTTGACACAATACGAGATGTCACATCAGTGGTCCGAGTGATGACAGATGGCCTCGCTGTGTTTACATTCATGTATTGTGGCCTCAACTGGATCACCTATCGACGCATTGCAGCAGCGACTGAAATGAAAAGGCTCCAAGATGAAAAGAAAAACAAGAAGAAATAATCAAATATTCACGAGGCACAATTTACACATCATAGTCGGTGTCAATTTTCACAGCAAGGTCAATGTAGCATCTCTTGCCACTGCCGTGAAAGGTGTACTCGAACTTGTCTTGAGGCGGTGATGTGCCTTTGAAAGCGTCGTGTGTGAGCACATTGATCTCTGACTCGGACATCCACTGCATTGAAGAGAGGACTCGCACTTCCTTGGCATAGGGTATCATGGCCTTGACCTGAAAGTACTCGATGATTTTTGTCTCGTCAATGATGGTCTCGTCAGGGCCCTCGTAGTCGATGTCATAGGATGTAAATGCTTGTAGGTATGCGATGTCAAAGTCAGGGTCACTGCCTATTGTGAAGCTACCAAAGTGGATCTTGTGGTGGTATTTCCAGATCTTGGCCTCGAGGGCCACGTACACGATGTTACCTTCACGGTGCTCGAGGCGCTGGTAGGTCTCGGTGCGGTCCTTGCCACCTCCGGGGTACTTGTAGCAAGACGCGGGGATTTGGACTGTGACATACTCGCACATGATTTTAACTTTTGAACAACTATTTGGCAAATTTATAGTTTTCAAATTTTCAACAAGTATTATTTTTATATGTTTTATATCGGCAATAGTGAATTAAATCCTATGTTTTTGTTGAAAGAGTACACCACGAGAAATTAAACGATTACAGAAAATCCACATCATCAAAATATTCTAATGAAAAAGTATGCCAATATGTCGTCTACTGATTCTTTCCCTAATCTTAATGTTGCACCCACTCCTACGTCGGATGTCACGCTTGCTCCCATTGTTCCTGATGTCGTAGCCACTCCCATTCCTGATGTCACGCCTGCTCCCATTGTTCCTGATGTGACACCCACCCCTATTCTTGATGTGACACCCACTCCTATTCCTGATGTCACGCCTGCTCCTATTCCTGATGTCACGCCTGCTCCCATTGTTCCTGATGTGACACCCACCCCTATTCCCGATGTCACACCCACTCCTACTCTTGATGTGACACCCACCCCTATTCTTGATGTCACGCCTGCTCCCATTGTTCCTGATGTGACACCCACCCCTATTCCTGATGTCACGCCTGCTCCCATTGTTCCTGATGTCGTAGCCACTCCCATTGTTCCTGATGTCACACAAATGAACGACATAGCTGATTCCAACGCCAAAATACTTTTAATTGTCAACAGATTGTCAAGGTACCCGTATACAAACCATTTTTCAACAAATGAAAAACTACACATGTGTAGGAACTTTATTATTTCCATTATCTTGTCTGAATTCAATCTTTCGTCAGATGCGATTATTTTTTCAAATTGTGTGTTGAAATACATCATAAGAAATGAAAATAGTATTGTCAAAATAGCGAATTACATTCGTCGCATTGTAAACAATGTTGTCAAGAGTGGAGACATTCCAATATATATTATTGAACATCATATGCACATGTATTGATTGAATATGAAACGAATAATCTATTTAGAGTGTTATTACTTTTAAAAGGGTAATACTCATCCAACAAAAAATGCTCCCTCATCCAACAAGCGGCAGCAGGATACATACCATCGCACGTGGACCCAAGACGCTTTCCGTGTTTCATCGCGACAAGTATTACATTTTCGGTTTCAAAAAGGCAAGCGAAGCTCGCACCATCATTTCCAACATTCACCCCGAGCCCGACTTCACCCTTGTGCGCACCCACAACATTGATCTAGGTCCGCATCTGAAAAAAGAAGGATTTGATGTGTCGCTCGAGATGGACATTGCGGCCACACTGTATATACCCAAGTGCAAGGGCTCTGTGCTCCATCCTATCAATGATGGAGGGTTTCATATCCACTCGTACATGGAAGACGATTTCATAACGTTTCCTATCAGCAAGAACTTGGGAATAGTGATGCCATACGATTTGCTCAATGAGAACGAGGACGAATACGTCTACAAGGCGTTTGTCATGGATCCGAGTTTTCCCGGATGATGGTCGTGTTGCCGCGCAAGGTATACCTTGGAAAGCGAAACATGCACTCGTACTCTTCATAAGCTGATGTTATTTTTTCATTGTATAGCGTGTGATATATCATTGTGCTTAACCAATTTTCCAATAGATGGCGTAGGTTTTGATATTCGTCCAAGTTGATGATTTGCTGGTCCAGATAGGCCATGTAATAGAAATCAAACCTGGTGACAAATTTAGAGCGCCAATCAGGGTCCTTTACATTTACCATGAAATTGAAAAACGCCAAGTCGATCATTTATTTTTATTGATTGTATCGTCGAATGTTTTTAGTTTTAGGTGCTTTTTATTTGGGATAAGTTTTTTCAGAATCTATTTTGGAATTTCCATTTCGAATTTTCTATTTCCTATTTTAGAAATAAATATTTTCTTTGCAAAAAGTATAAAGATAAATGGCCGCAATCAAGAAAGCTACCACCGTTGCCGAGCTCTCAAAGCTCAAAACAGTCGTCAAGACCATCGCTGCGTCCCTGAAGCAAAAGAACGTTTCCGGATTCGACAGCCTTGCCGATGATGCCGTCGAGCTATTTGGCAAGACCGCTGGCTCCAAGATCATGTCGTTCAAAAAGGCAATCGTGGCCAAGGAGACCAAGCCCACCGAGAAGAAAACCGCCACTTGCACCGCCAAGGGTGTTGCTGTCAAGGCCCTCTTTGACAAGCTTTCTGAAAAGATCAGCGCCAAGATTGTCAAGGTCAAGGCGGCTGAGAAGAAGAAGGCCGATGCCCTCAAGAAGAAGGCTGCCAAAAAGACCAAGAAGCCCTCGACTAAGAAGAGCTCCAAAAAGTCCTCTAAGAAGTCTTCCAAGAAGAGCGCGTCCGCCGCCTCTTACATGTGGGGTGGTGAATTCGACGAGGAAGAGGATGACGAGCTTACATTTTGATTAAATCAAATTAGTCTTTTCACAACGTAAAAAAGAGCCCCTGCGATAAGTGCCTTGACTATAACAGCCGAGTAGGGGATCTTGTCAAGTGCGATATATTTGAACACGTATTGTTCAATCGGTAGAAAGCTGACAATGATGAAAACGGCCACACATAGAATGGTCGATTGGATGTCCGCACTATTGAACATATCCGCAAACATATTATTACTCACCTCATTTTGCTCACTTGCTTTATCATCAAAAGCAAATTGATTGCCACCGTCATTCATCATGGGGAAAGCGGGTGGAGAAAACATGGGTACAGGTGGAGGCATGCTTGCTTGGAAAGCCTCCGTAAACTGGAAATCGGGCATTTTTTGAATGTTATTTATGTTTTCAGGGTCGGCTTGAGGCTTCTGGAGCTGGCTCAGCGGTGTCGACTTTTGACTCATTTGCTATAATCAAATCAAAAATAAAAAGTGTTTCAAGCGCGGTTGCATTCAGAAAACACGGGTTTGTATTGATAGCAATCGTCGTTGATCTTGTAATAGTAGCGTTGCACTTCCTCTGTATTGGGCCCTTTGACGACAATGCACTTGTTGTCGTTGCATGCCTTTCTAAAGAGCGCGGCTAGACCGAGGCCCAATATGACGGATATGACGATCGACCCAGCGTTGGATTCGAACAATTTCAAGAGCCCGCCAGTCCCTTCTGATGCACCAACTTTTAATTTTGGAGACATGTAGTATCGTTATAGTTTTGCGATATATTTTCGACACATGCCATTATTTATTTTTTAATTTGCGCCTGTCTTGTTTGAAATCCTCAAGAAGCGGCTGGGGCTTGATACGTGACTTGTCGACGGGGCAGCTTACACTCTCGGCCTCGTATTTATAACATGAATCGTGCTTGTCCTTGTAAATAATATTGCCTGCGTTGTAGGGTGACGGGAACTTGACCACGACATTTGGTGCCGGTGAAAAAATATAAACAAGAAACAAGCCGATCGCAAACGCTATGAAGAAATAAAGAGGTCGGATCATTTTTAGCATGTTGGTGCCAGGTTTATTTATCGAGATACAAAAATGAAAATATTAGGAATATAAACCAGCGCCATACACGTCGAGCAACTCTTCATTCTTGGGTGCGTCCTCATGACCCTTTGCAGGCGTGGGTGCTTGTGCTTGTGCTGGCAGTGGTGGGATATATAATGGCTCGAACTCGTAAACCACATAATCCAACTCGTTGTAATACTCTTTGCGTTGCAAGTTCTTGTTCACATCCTTGAACATGTCGCCGAGACCTTCGGGTTCTGTTAGTGGTTCATACTTGAGAAAGACCTTGCAATTGCGCTCATCGTCGTCCCAATCTGCGACCATATTGTTTACTATGTGCTTGATTGCTTATTGATTTCTATTCTTTATGTTGAAAAAGGGTTTCACATAGATCCTCTTTCTTCATGCTTTTATATCCTTTTGGAAATATCTTGGCGAGCTCGGGGTTGTTGGCAATGGCTTCTACCATGTCCTTTTTGCTAATATAAAACGGCTTGGACGACTCACGGCTACTACACTCTACCTTGTTGGAAAATTTAAACATGTTGAAGGGATATTGGGTCATCATCTTGCCAATGACTTTTTCCTTGATCTTTTCGTCACGGGCACTGGCTTTTGCTACTGCCTTTTTTTCTTTTTTTACATCATACTTGGCATTCTTTTGGCGGGGTGTGGTGAGAGTAATTACTGGCAACTTCTTCACATAATATATGGACCGATTACGCTGACGGTTATATTCAGTGTGTACATCTTGAAAATTGGCGATACCGATGAGCGCGTCCTCCTTGGTGGTCGCCTTGCCAATCAGCTTTTTCAATATCACCATGTCTTGCTCCGCCTTGGAGGTCATTTTACGAGAGGCCATGGCTCGGATGTACTGCGATTCGATTCCCTCGCCGTCAGCTTGTGCATAAACGGGCATCTTGACCCGATAAAACTTGTCGCCCCGTTTAGCCATAAACGAGTCCCCGTTGAACTCGATGGGGGCCGTCTTCAAAAGCGCCAGATACTCTAGGTATACCGGATCCATGACGCGGTTCAAAATTGAGGTCACATTAGGTAGCCCACTCATATTGGTTTTATCTATCTTTTTACAAGAGATTATTTGGTCCCAAACACAAGATCGATGAGTGCAAACATATAGAAACTGACAAGGGCGAGTGTCACAGTAAAGACCCCGAGGGAAAACATCGTCTTGTTCGAGCCGATTCCAAAATGGCGGAGCTCTCCGTTTTCATCAAACACTAACCGCGGTTTTGAAATGATGATCAACATGATGAACAAAATATAAAAGAGAACACTGTACACGACCCGATGATTCATTTTTATTATTGGAAAAGAGTATAAATAACCAAATGGAGATGCGGACTATGTTCATTATAGGTCTAGCTTGTTACCTATTGTCAGTGGTTGCTATAGTGACGTGGATCTTGGTGCATTATCGCAAGGCCAACTTGCCAAAACTCCCACCCATGATCAAAGACGTGGACTATTTTGTGGATGGACCGGGGCCTGGACCTGTAGTAGAAGCAACAACGGTGACATTCATGCTTGACGACAACCCTAGCAAAAAAGTCATAACTGTAATTCCAAAAAAGAAATTATTTGTCATTTATACGACACGGCCACACCCGCCATTTGAAAACCTATTGGCACTCTTGACACAATCTGAAATGGCCACTGTGGGCTACCATACCGAGGACGAACGCTACATCTTCGAGGCCATGGCTTTCACGTTTTCCGAAGGCGCAGTCAGTATGCAAAAGCAAAATGTGAGCAAAGAGCCACCGGATATCATGTGCCGCATTGTCGAAGCCGGGTTTTTCAAACAGTTCGACGACACGGTGAATCCATTTACTATTATTGATTATGAAGACGTCGACACAAAGCGTTTCAGTTTTTTCGTTCCATTTGAACGCTATCAAGAGATTGATTTTAGACTACTCATGCCAAAGCGAGATGCCATGGCACACATCTACAAGTGCTTGGCAGTTGATACGCTTTTGTATTCTTACAAACACAAGATGCCTCATGCAGATGCAAAAAGTGACTCGACAATTATTGGCGCCAACTCTTTTTACCAATTGTTTTTCCCTTTTTATAAAAAAGTATTGGTAGAGAATTATATTGGTAGTGTAAATGCTTTTGAAAAAAGAAATATAGTGTTAGCAATAAATAAACCGATCAGGGACATCACGTCTTTGGTAAACAAGTATGACGACTTGAAAGTGATCCGGATCCCTGCACCGGATATTATATTGAGAATGGGAGATGCAGTTTCCATTTCCAACCAAAAGAATGATTCCAATAACGGATATTTTTGGGTTACAAATTTGGACAAAACAACAGTGACACTTGCCACATATCAAGAAATCATCAACTTTGATGGGAATTTCAACGAGATAGAAAGGAATGCTACCAGGGTTGTTGGCTTGAGTAATGGCAATAATTGGGGCAAACGTATAGTATGGTTCATGGACCTTGATGTGCCTGGGACGATTGATGAAAATGGCCGAGCAATTGCCTATCAGATCCGGGGGAATGATGACAAGTACCACTGCCTACCAGATAATACTTATAAAACACGCGAGACATGCGAGAGCCGCAACGACCCCTTTGGAAATCCCAAGACGGATTTTATGCTTTGGGATAGGCCTTGTGAGAACAATACCGACTGTCCGTTCTATGTGGCGGCAGGCAACCGAGGTGGGTGCAAGGATGGCGGGCAATGCGAGATGCCGTTGGGTGTTGTCAAACTTGGATACACACGGTACCTCACAGCATCCAATAGCTTTCCGTATTGTCACGGATGTCCTGATAAATCAAATCCAAATTGTTGTCAAGACCAACACCCCGATCCCCAATATGCTTACGCCTATGATTACTTGGAACGTGCTGGTATTGTGAATGCATCATCAGTCGTTTAATCCTCTTCTTCATTCATGTCATAATCATCCCGCTCGTTTGCAATCCTTCTTTCCATCTCGTCCGCATCGAGCAGGTCATCCCTTACTATAAGCCCCATGTCCACTGCTTTCTTGGTGAGACGGCGGATCTCGTCCTCCATGCCCTTGTACATTTGCATGAGCTTTTGCTTTTTAGTTTCGCGCTCTTCTTGGTAGTGTCGCAAGATGTCATCTCTTGACATCAAATTAATATTGCACTTTTTTACAAATACTTCGACCAAGTATTTGATCATGTTGTGTCTCTTGTCAACCGATTTCAACGCATTGAAAATTAAAAGGATAATATACAACAATGCATATTTGAGATCAGGATTTGTCAGTGATAGCATTCCGATATTGAGTAGGTTATCGAGGATATTTTTCATGGATATCTTATAGGCATCGGTCACGCTTGTGGGTAGTTTGTAAAAATCTTGAAGGAAATCCAAGTGAGTGACTATTTGTTTTTCGCTTTTCTTTTCAAATCCATAAACAATTTTCCCAAAAATGTCCTTGACATTAGAAACAAGGAACGAGTTCAACATGGTATTGGCCTCTAGCGGTGTCAAGCTCATCACCTTGTCTACAATTGTTTTGATATGATCTGTTTCCTCGTCCAAAACGGTAGACATGTCGTTCCATCCTGTTTCCTTTTGCTTTTGTTTTTTATTATCCTTTTGGTCTTTATTTTTGTGATTTTCGTCTTGATAAACACGGGCGAAAATAGGGTCATCTCGCAACATGGCATTATTCATATACAGTGTGACAACTGGATTCAGATTCTGACTATTGCTTGGTTGATTGCTTGCGGTTTCGTTGACAACACGGCGTTGTTTAACTTTTTGAACAATAGGCCGCACAGGGAATTTTTGACGTTGTTTAATCAGGTATAGAGCGCGACGTTTGGCCAACTTTTTCGGGGGTGTGGTGCGACGCAAGTCGTATTTGCGCGGTTGAAAAGTAGACCACAGAGGATACCTTTTTGTAATCGATGCACCCCCGTCCACAGCAGCACGATACTTGTTCATGGCGGAAGTCAAAAGGACCTTGAGAAAGGGACGTTTAGCTAAAGTATTTTGTATAATTTTTATTACAAAATCAGAGGGATTACTTTCAATGACTTTCTTGACAGTGGGTTCTGAAAATACTTGGGAGAATACAGGATTGTCCTTGGCAAACTTTTTAGCTGCATGTAACATGAAATTGATCAGCTCGGTGCGTTTCTTGTCTTCATTGATAGGAAAGGAAAAGATGCCATCAACTTGTGGCTTCAATATGCGATCGGGCAAGTGAATCTGGATAAAGATAACGAACAAGGCAAATATCCCTAGAAAATTTGAGAATAATTTGATGGCATTGTCACGGGACATTTTGTTGTTAGGAGTCATCGTCATCGTCATCGTCATCATTTCTTCACTAATGTGCACTTCGGCTGAAATGTACTTGACTTGGACAGGTGTCAGCTCGAGGCCAATGAACTGCGCCATGTTTGCCACCAACTGGCTCGTCGCTTCCCGTGAAAATATGTCTTGAACCGTTGTGTCTGTGGCGATGTTGTCCATGACATTTGTACCGACTCCAAACTCGGCTACATATTCATCGTCAAAGTTTTCTTTTCCTTGAAAATTTACATATGAGCGGCCTGTAGAAAACGTAAATGCCATGCTTTGTATATTGAACATATCCGGCTCGTTTTGGTGCATTTCTATATATGTGCGAAGCGAGGCAAGGGCATCGGCCACTTTCACCGAGGGTGGGAGCACTGATTCTTTCTTGCGCGGCATGACAATTTCATCGACCACGTCCCAAATGATGTGGTTATTGTCAAGGGCATGGGCATGAGTTAGCTTATAAAACTTTGGGCAAAAGGGAAACTCAAAATATGCATCTTCTTTTTTCTTGTTCTTCATCTTGTAATAGTTGGCAACAATGAGCACTGCTTCTGCTGACTTGTCGAATTTGGTAGGATGATCATCTATCATTTGGTCCACCGAATAGAATACCTTGGTCGCGAGCTTCTTTGATGAGGATGACGTGGGAGTTGTCTTTCTGGCATCATGGTCCTTTTGTTTCTTGAGCCACTTGTATATCTTGCCGGCCACTTCCACATCGTTCATGACATTTCTTCGGGGTGTTTTTACCGATTCTTTTTTAGTTTTAATTTGGTTTTTCTTTGATTGTACGTGAACGTGAGGGACGTGAAAATAGGTGGATAGTGGCGCATTCTTTGTGTTGGCATCTAGGAGTCCAGGATATTCAAGAACAAGCTGGTCCAGTGTCATTTGAGGCAGGTATCCACTTGATATGACATCATTTGCCGTCACAGTGGATATATTCGCGGCGTTTTCTTCTTCGGTGCCCGCACGAAACGTAACATTGGTGGTGAACAAGTCTTTCTTTCCTAGCAAAGTGGGAAAGTCACTAGCGTACACCATGAAATAATTGGGGCGATCGTAAAAGTACACCACTACCTTTTTCCTACCTGCAGGTGTGATTGTGAGTTCTTTTTCGTTGTTGTGAGTCACTGTACCCTTGATCTTGTCATCGCTTACAACAATGGTCACCTTGTCACCTATCTTGAGGGCTCTGAGCGAGTTGATATACTTGGTCACATCAAAATCTACATGTTGTGTAGTATCGGGAACAGGACAGTTGTAATAGCCAATGATATTGTGGTTGTCGTAAGGGGCTAACATGCGTGTTCGCTCGTGAGGTCCTCGGAAGAACACGTCGGTGTCATTTGGCACTTTGAACTCGCCATTAATAGTAGGGGCAAAAGGCACAAGGACATTGTAGTGCTTGTCAGTTGGAAAGAATGATATGCCGAAGAATTTTCCGCCTTCTACGACATCTTGCCATTTTTTTACAAACGCCTCCATGGGCTCAAAGGAAACGTCCTCGGGGTTGTACTGATAAATCATTTTTTGATCAGGATCTTGTTCCGTTATCTTTTTTGTATAATCCACAATCGGATATGTGTGACGGTTAAAAGAAATAGGCGTGTGTGCGTCATGAGACAAGATGTCCGCAACTTTCTTGTCCCAGTATTTCTTGTAGCGAGTGACATCAATGCCCTTGTTATTTCCTGAAAGTAAATTCAATATATGGACTGATTTGTCACTGACGTTTTCAAAGTTGACAATGTTCTCGACGTTCTCAATGACAATATCATCCTGATTGTCCAAATCAATGTCGAGCTCTAGATCAAAATCGTCGGCCATTTCTTATTTAATCGTAGATTTGTTTGTCGACTTTTTGGGTGCCTTCTTGGCCTTTGTGGTTGGGATAGTCACACCCTTCATCATCTCCACAGCCCTTGACGTGGCTTCCTTGAAGAACTCCAGGCAACCCTCTGTGGACTGGCCCTCGGTCGCCGAGTCCAAGAACCTGATCTTGAAAAAGATGCGGTCCTCGAGCGGGTGTGGGTGCACATAGCCCACAAAGTCGACACGGTCCTCCTTGCGCACGTATTCGTTGAAGATGAACGCCTGCAGCAGGTTGCCAATGGTGTGGTCCTCGCCGTTGACCTCGACCGCATACATATGGATCGACTCTTCAATAATAGTGACCCGGAACTTGTCATCTAGGCCCCGCAGCTTGTCCTGGATGACCTTGACTGCCGTGTCAAAGATGTAGCTTGGGCGCATACGGCACTCGGACTCGATGATGACATGAAAAGAGATGGCCTCGTCGTACTCGTTCTTCTTGAACAAGCGGAACTTGTCCAACGTCTCGAACTTGTTCATTGCGGAAGGATTCGTTGTGGTGTCAACCAGTGCCCTCGCCTCGGCCACTTTCTTCTCGTCCAAGTTGTTGAAATAGGTGCACGTGCTCACAGGCGACCAGCGCGCGTGAGTCTTGGCAATGCCCTTGGTGGCCGTGAACTCGACATGCAGCTCCTCCTCGGCGCTCTTGAGCTTGGTCACAATGATATAGCCCTTGGTGACCGGATCCGCTGGAAAGATCTTGTCATGGAAGGCGCGGTCGTAGAGGCTGCCATGCTCGTCATAGATCTTGATGTCACCTGTAGTCACGCGCTTTTCGCCCTTGACCTCGATCACAAACTTGTACAGGGTGGGGTCAAAGTTCTCGATCTCGGCCTCGTCGAAGCAAAGCGGCAAGAGCGAGATGCGGTGGCCAGTGTACTCGTTGTGCAACACTGACGTGTTCTTGATGAAACGGATGTCGCTGTTGACCGGGTCAAAGTTGACAGCCACGTTGGGAATCTCGCTCAGGCCCACACGGCGAATCGCGTTCAGCACGCTCACGTCTGTACCTTCAATGTCAAACTCGAGTCGTGATTGTGACATTTTTTTATACTAGTTTATTCTTATCTCTAGAATTTCTTAAATCGAATTTTGCGGGAAATTACGATTGTAAATTTATCTTTTTACAAAAACGGCATGTCTCAAAAACCCTATATACTTTTCTTCAGTAACCAATGCGGGTACTCTCGCCAAATCTTGGCCAAGGTGCAGAACAACCAAGCGATCCTCGAAAAGATGGCCTTGGTGAATGTGGACAATGCGAGCTATAACCTGCCGCCTTTTGTTGACCGAGTCCCCATGATTTTTGTGATTAATACAAAAGAGTTGGTGGTGGACGACAATGTGGACGAGTTTGTCAAGGGTCTTGAACCGAAACAAGGGCAAGGACATGCCCAGGGTCCCGGCCAGCTCACAACACTGACAGACATGGCCAAGGGGATATCGGGGACGTTTTCATTCATCGATGCGGGTGCCGACGATATAACACCGCTCAGCTACGACTTTATTAATCCGATTGGCCAAGGACAAGGTAATGCAAATGCAAATAGTGGGCGCAATGGCGGTCCCGGTGGAGAAAATGTGGATAAACGCGGCAACAAGATTGATACTCAAGTCTATGACAACTACAAGACCCAACGTGACCTCGACGATGCCAGTTTCTTCCCAGCTAGACGGCAAGCAGCATAAAGGCGGACGTGTGTTTCATATAAAGCATACAAATTCATGTAGATGTAAATGGCACCATCACCGGACATGTACGATCTTTTCAACCGCAAATTGGTAGAATTTGCCAATGATCTCGTCTATATTTTTCCCACTGTCGGCGACTTTCAGATCTTTCAGACAGCGTGTGACTGGTCTATGCGCATCGACAAGAAGGCCCCGCAGTCTTTCTTCGATACATGCGTGGTACAACCCTTCAAAGCCAAGATTCTTTGCAAAGACGAGTCTTTCTTTTTGGACGAGTCTTACTCACAGTACTCAGACTATATGCAGTACTATGGATCGGATATGAACTTGATATTGAAACTAAAAGTAATTTGGAAGACACTTGACCTCGACAACAAGGAAGTTATTTGGAAGTACATGCAAGTCTTGACCATGATTTCGGAAAAGTGCACCACTATCGGGTTGCAAAACCTAGATTCAAAAATCTTTGTTCCAAAGTGATGTGAGCTCACGTCGGCGTCACCGTAGATTCTAAAATCTTTGTTGAAAAAATAAGTATATATTTGAAGTTTTTACTCATTACAAATGTGTACTATGACCCGCAATGACTTGATATTGGGCGAATCTTTTCATGATATAACAATTTTATCTTTTTTAAAGTTCATGATCCCAATCAGCAAACGGCTTGGATTTTATCTCCCTGGTCATTTTCAATAATTCATCAGGTGTTTTTGTATCCAGCTCCATTTCTTTGTTTAGGGTTTATTGTATGTAATTTTAAATTATTTCCTTGGCCAACTTGTAAATATCCATTGCACATGGATCAGCTATTCTTTTTTCAATACAATAGTCAGCTATGTCCCACCGTTGGCTTTATATGACAAGCTCGTCCATCCCATGCCCATTCAATTTCACATTTGATTGCCCGTATTTCAAAAGAAAGTTGTCGATTGTAGATTTTTCAACTTGGTCCATATATTCTGTCATCATCATGTCATTAAACACAATGTTCGCCACCACATTGTCGTGAAATCCTGACTTGCCGTAATGTGCGAACAACTTGGGAATATCCAAGAACATTTCCAGGTAAATGATCATTCCCCTTATATATTCCCAAAAAATAGACTTAAAGATTTGCCAATGTCTTATTTTTATAATAATGCCGGTTGACAAGATCGTATTTACATTCAACAAGTTTTATTTTGATCTCCTCAAGGACTTGAAAAAGTCATCGGACGAGCTGCGGTCCGATATCAAGAAGAACCATGCGGTGCGCGATGACGAGTCCCGTGAAAACATTGATTTTGTTGCGAACAAGCTAGATGATGCCATGCTCAAGGCTGCGATCGAGGCGAGGACTGATGACCTCGGTGATCTCCCAATTCTCAAGAAATATACGCTCAACAAGGTCCTTCTCATGACGAGCGATGCTGACAATGTCAAGAGCTATGTCTACATCCTTGTCCTCCTTGTATACCTGGACAAGAATAGAACCGAAAAAGTATTTGAAACCGTCATGGCTGCTCTCAAGGCCATTCAGACAGGTGCGGATCACAAGGAATTTACAGACAAGCTCACCGATGACGACATTGTTGCACTCGTGGATAATGTGGCGGCTGTCTTTCCTAAAAAGGCGGGGGCAGGCAGTGGCGGCCTTGATCCAAGTCAGCTAGAGAACACCAAGATTGGTGCTATTGCCAAAGAAATTGCGGCTGACATGGACCTATCTGGGATTAATCTCAGCAAGCCCGAAGACATTCTCAAGGGCAATGGTGACCTCATTGGCAAAATTGTGAGCAATGTAAGCTCAAAACTCGAGGCCAAGTTCAAGGATGGATCCATCAAGCATGATGAGCTACTGTCAGAGGCAATGTCGGTCATTGGCGGGCTCGGTGGTGAGAATGGCAACATGTTTGCGAATATTATGAAGCAATTTGCAGGAGGCGGCATGGCTGGAATGGCTGGAATGGCTGGAATGGCAGGTGCTGGTTCGGATGCCAAGAGGAGGTCGTCGTCAGCTGCAAAAAAGCTGCGCAAACGTCTTGCTGAAAAATAAAAGTAATTGTAATAGAAAATGTCTGCTGATAATCTGATATGGTACAAAGATATTCCTGGTTTTGTCACTGATACGTCTCATTTTCTAGATTTCATTCCTGATCGCTCCATGTCGTTGGTGGAGCAACTCAATGCAATTATGCGTTTTGCACTTTATCTCGTTATAATTTTATTTGTAATCAAACACGATGTTCGATGCATTTATATTCTATTGTTCGCGGCCGTCATCACCTGGCTCATATCGATGCAAGATGGTGTTGAACAGAAAGCCAAGGCGGAGCTCTTGGAAAAGATGACGTTGGTGCCTGATATCAAGGGGCGGCCATGTGTGAAACCCACCAAGGACAATCCGTTTATGAATGTTACGTTTGCTGACTATACGGAGTTTCCCAACAGGCCGAAAGCTTGTGACATTAGCAACAAGAAAGTGGATGATCAAGTGACCAAGATGTTTGAAACGGATTTTGTCAGGGCCACAGATGACATATATAACCGCAGCGGGTCTGATCGCCAGTTCTACAGCACCCCCTCGTCGACGATTCCAAACGACCAAGAGGCGTTCAAGAAGTTTGTTTACAAGATTCCCAAGACGGCCAAGGAGGATGGCCTGACCAACTATTTCACACCCATCAAGAAATAAATAATAATATAATCAAGTACAAAAAAGTATTGCCGTATTATAATAAAATGGAAAACTGGGACAATAGTCTGATAGCCGACAAGTGCGCCCAAGCGGCCAAAGAAGGGGATAACAAAGCCATCATGGATTACTCGATTTATAATTATTTCAACGAGGGTCAGTGTGACACGCCCGCGGACAAGAGCCGTGCCTCGCTCATCGGCCAATATCCTAATCTGCGGTTCAAGGACGGATATGGTGTGGCAAACGGATGTGCAATTGATGCCGATTCGGCAGCGCGTATTGTGCCTCCCACACACGGCCCCGAAAAGCAACAACTCTTTGCCCGCAACTTTCAAGCAGTGCCTGATTTCGGCCGCGGTTGCCTGAACCTTACCGACACTGAATCACTCATCATGAATAGGCTGGACACTAGGGAGTGTGGATTCCTCGCTGAACGCGACTTTGACAGGTTCACACCGTTGACCCCATGCATGCAGAAGCACGTCGCAGGACAAACGTCGTCTGTTGAACGGCCTATTGATACTCGTGAAATGTGGCGCTGCTCTTCCACGCGCAAATAAAATACATTCCTATTATAAAATAAAATGAATCGCCAGATGTATGATTCGTGTGCCTACAAGGAAGATATCAAACAAAGCACGTCGCCCCTATCTTATGTTTTGGATCCTATCAAGTACGAAAATTGCCACAAGTGCAGGCCCGAACTCGGACTTGTCGGTGGCACTGCTGTCTCGCACGTCCGTGGCAACCTGATTGATCTAGAAAATAGCCTGCGCAACCAGGATAGGCCCAACACTCACTGTGACGCCTACAAGTGGATGCCCCAACCTCCCGAGCAACACTGGATCCAGGGCAAGGAGTACATCAAGCCCGTTCAACATCCTAGGGTTGACACCGACATGGTCCACCTGAAACCATGCCAGTTTTCACAATATAGGTCTGTGCCGCCGACACCCCCAATGGACCTTTACAGGTGCCAAGGTTAAACCTTTTATTCATTTATTTCTTGCCAACGCGAATATAATCCGAACAAAAAATAGTCACTTCGATTTTCTTTTACAATATCGAATAACGATTCTGCTAGGTCCGTGTCTACATTGATCTGTATTGTGTACACAAAGTCAGCGATTCCATAGCCGTTTTCATATTCTTGTTTTTGTTTATGCGTTTCACAATTCATTTTTTGATTTGTAAAATGCCAACTAAAAAATATATATCCGAGATTTATTTGCCAAAGACTCCTTTTTTCTTCGCCGATTTGATCGCATCTTTTGTAACAGTGTCAAATGGAAAGTTCTCTGTCTTGCCATCATACGTCACAATCAACTCGTCTCTTGGGTAGCTCGATCCCAGGCACGTATATAATTCATGACATGGGAACAAAAAGTCAACGAATCTTTTATCTTGTTGGTTATTCGAGGGAAATTCGACCAAAGCAGTTGAGGACTTGGCACAAGCCTCGATTCGCCAACAATAAAAGCATACATGTAATCACCCTCCCGAAAATGTACAATGTCACCGTATTTCAAGTCGGGAATATCGGCATTCACACTGCAAACGTGTGAGCACATTTTAGGTTTATGTATATAGCTGCGTATACCGTCATTGTTGTTTATAATTTAAATTTATGTTTTTTATTCTTTGATGCAGAATGGCGCGAGGACCACAGCGTCATCGTCCTCTTTGACACACAGATAGCGAGCGAGTCTTGCCACAACCGCCGCCTGGGTGTGCACCCCCTCTACCACAGCGGCTAGAACTTCAGGTCTAGGGTCACGTCCGAAAAAGCGGGCAAAGGCTGCACGGACCTGTTCGCGGTCGCTCGCACCGAGTCGCAACAAGACATCAAAGCGGCCTTCCCGGTAGAAAGCAGGGTCGAGGTGATCGAGGTGGTTGGTCGTGGCAACGAATACCATGCCGTCGATTGTCATGGTTCCCTGGAGCATGTTGAGCATAAAGTCAAGGGTCAACTCGTCTGCAGTTGTGCTTGCGCATGTCTCGTGTGGCCGAGTGCTACGGTCCAACACAACAGGTGCCATGGCATCCACATCTTCCATGACCACGATGCCACCATTGGCACAGTTGGACGTGACGTGATCAAATATCTTGCGCAGTTCTGTGTTGGTCTTGACAGTGCCCAAGCTGATATAGTGCAAGTCTTTTTGCAAAAACGTGGCTATGGCAGCAATTGTCGTGGACTTGCCAGTGCCAGGCGGGCCGTGAAGGAGCACACCCAACTTGTGTGGCAAGCCAAGCTCAGCCACCAAGTCCTTGCGGTCACGAAAGAGCTCGAGGCTGCGCATGAGGATGTCTTGGTCGTCACGGCGCAAGTAGACCGTGTCCATTGGCTTGCACACCGAGCTCACTCTCTCGGCACGCACCTCTCGCTTGACCGTTGAAGTTACTAGCGTCTCTGGTGGTGCTACTGACACTGTGTCATTTTCTTTTGCATTTTCTGCGTCATTTTTCTTGGTCCAAGCAGCATATACAGGGTTAGGCCTTGTAGTTTCTGTGGTCACGTCGACGATTTGTACAAGGTGCACCGCTACTGGGTCTGATTTGGACTTTTCAGTAATGGTAGATGGTGCACATAGGACACGGACAAACTCGCGCCAGTCTGCTGCGTTGTGAACATAGACGTTGATATTGCCATTGTCACTGCTACTGTTTCCTCCACATTGTCCGGGAAATAGCTGCATCATGAGCCACTCGGTGACCTTTCCTACATCGGGCATGTTCTTGACAATGTCGATAGAATGAAAATCAATTGTAGGGTTTAACAAATTCATTAAATCATTTCCCAAATCGACACCAAATAAAGAATGCCGTTTTGACTGTATTTGCCGCACAATCGTTGCAAGTTTAGGGTTGTTGACATAGATTGCAGCCATCATGATGTAGAACTGATTGAATGCAATTTCTGTTTCACTCGTGTCTGCTATGGGAAGAATAGATGCCAGGTGGAAAAAAACTTTTGTTATAAAATAGTTTTGAAGGGTACTAGCTATTTGTGAGTGTAGTCCACAATGAAATTTTACTGTATTCATTGTCATATTGTTGCACTTTTTTATAGTGTAAGCCGCAACAATTTTAGACACTGCCTCACGGAACTTGGGAAATGGCACAAGGTCGAGGTAAGTCCTAAACGACCCCTTGGCTGTGACAATGTCAAAAGATGTGTTGACTACTCCATCGAGCACAATATCTCGGATGCCAGCATCAGGTTCCCATTCGGGCATAGAAACAGAAGAAGTCATTGCCATTTTGGTGTCATATGTAAACACGAGCTTGATGGGTGAGTTGATGTGTGCACATATCCCACGTGTTGCATCATTTATGACGATATCCGTCCAGATCTCGGTCACTATCATATCGCCCAAGACCTTTTGCATGAGCTCCCTGCTGCCAACTGTGACTCGCCTTGATACTGTCCAAGTGCATTTGCATGAGTCTCGTTGTGGGACAAGTAAAGCCCGCCAAAAAGACGCATGCGGCAAAAACGATACAACTTGCATGGTTGGGTTGTCATCACCTTGTACAACTGCCTTTTTAT
>Ga0316221_1001847_pt1 | contig 20857 bp, 20 predicted proteins | sample TBH18007metaG_FD_206003 | JGI IMG/M metagenome (GOLD analysis project Ga0316221, IMG submission 206003) | Freshwater microbial communities from Trout Bog Lake, Wisconsin, USA - TBH18007 | ecosystem: Environmental > Aquatic > Freshwater > Lake > Hypolimnion/Profundal zone | place: USA: Wisconsin... | reverse complement strand
GGGCAACTTTGACTGGCAGGTCTCGGAGACCGGATGCTACTGCATCTTCCCACCTTTGACCATTTATCTTCAGTTGCACTTCATATTTGAACTCGCGATTGATTGCCCGATCTGACACGTTCTGGATACGCATTGTCGTGACTGGCTGAAGGTAGCAATTTTTGTGCCGATAACCAATTCTTCTTTGTTTTCAAGAGTTTGCAGATTGTTCAAATTTATATTTGAACTCGCGTTTCGAAACAGTGTAAGTTTTTCCGACAATGGATCTGATTGGGTACTGCCTGTCTTCAGCCTGAGAGCTGCAGATAAAAAACCTCAGTAAAGAAAGCACTGAGGATTTTTTGTGTGCAGTCAAATTGAATTGGGGTAGTATTGGTTCGATGTAGTAACGGCAACCATTTGAATTTTTGCGTTGATCCAATAAATACAAGGCCAAGGAATGCAAATTTTTAAGACCTGTCCGGCAATAAATCAATTACTCAAGCCGGCAGCACTGGCTGTCTATTTTTATTATGTCCTCCGGTTTGCCGTTGAGCGGTTTTATGATCTCGGAATCACACCTTCCTTTATCGCCTATCTCGCTTTATTGATTTATTTGAGCGCAACGATTTTCATTGCGGCCTACCTTTCCACGGCACCAATCCGACTGATTTACGCGTCGGTGCTGTCATTTTCCAGCTTCATGGTCCTTGGCTACGAACTGGTTACGGGTGATACGCTTACCTATGATTCGTACATAGTGATGGCCAATTCAATTGGTTTTTCCAGCGATGCCCTGATTCAGTACCAGAGCGCCATAGCCAAAGCGCTGATAATCAGTTTGTGTCTGTTCTTCGGCGTGGCGCTGCGCCCGAAGACAGCGATAACAAACAGAACTGTTTCGATTGCAGGTTCACCTTTAATCGGGGTGACGGTATTGGCGATAATTCTGTTTGTCAGAGGTGGCGATGGCGCGAAACTGCTTCCGCCGGCATTTCCCTTTTTGAGTTACACAGAACTGTCAGTCTACGAGGCCATCACAGAAAGACCTGTTGCAAGAAAAGCGGTCACAATCTCACTTGAAAAAAAGGCCTCACCGAAACATGTCATTCTGCTGGTTGACGAAAGTGTGTCCGGAAATTATCTTGATGTCTGTGGTTCAAAGGGACTGAAAACGCCATTGACTGACAATACTCATTCGGATTTTTCGATCCATAACTATGGCTGTGCTGTTTCAATTAACAATTGCAGCGCCGGAACAAATTCAATCCTTCGATTTGGCGGCGGGCGTTCCGACTACCAAAGTAAAATTGCCGGCGCCCCATCCATTTGGGCCTACGCCAAGGCCGCCGGATTTCAAACTGTCTATATTGATGGCCAGCGAACCGGGGGCGATCTGCAAAATCTGATGAACGGGGAGGAGCTGAAGTTAATCGACAGGTTTGTGCAGTTTGACAAAATTCTTCCCCGTGACCGGGACCGGGCGATTGCAGACCAGCTGGCTGTGTTGCTGGACACGCAGGTTCCAACGTTTATTTATGTTAACAAGGTTGGGGTGCACTTTCCCTTAAATAACAAGTACCCTGACGATTACCTGGTTTTCAAACCTGCGCTGGAACAAAACAGTGAATCCAGTCTGAGTGACACACATGTGGATGTTCGGGGTGGTTCGGCGGGATGGCGTCTTTACAGAAATTCTTACCGCAACGCGTTGCTGTGGAACGTCGATGCATTTTTTGAGCGCTTGTTTGGCAAGGCGGATCTGTCGTCCTCCACGATCATCTATACGTCGGATCATGGGCAGGATCTGCATGAAAGAGGCAACCCGGGTAACTCAACCCATTGCGGAGGAAATCCGTTGATGGAAGAGGGACTGGTACCGTTGGTCGTCATTGAAGGGAAAAACGTCAACAGTCTGGACTGGGCCGCACATCTCGTCGATAACAAAGACAAAGTCAGCCACTATCAGATTTTCCCGACGCTGCTTGGTGTAATGGGTTTTAATCTTGATCAGACACGCCATTCCTATGGCGAGTTACTGACCGATAAATCCACCGACCCCTACACCTTCAATTCGTTGTTTAATACCCGGTTCGGCAAGAAGCCCAATTATGTTCATGTTGACCTGAACAATATCGTCACGCCACCGGAATCGGATTACGCTGCTGGCAAATAAATTCGGATGCAGCAGCAACGGCCCTGAACAACAACTGCGTACTGTCGGTCCAAAATGAACTGGCATGTTGGAGTGCCATGATTCAGGAATTGGCTGCACTCGGTTGGCATAATTCCGAAAAGCCAAACAGGGGTGCGTCTCCAACCTCATTCGATTTTCCCCAAGCCATACATGCAACAAAAATTGAGAATAATGTACCCGATAAAGGTGTCGGATCAATGCACGCTCCTAATACGAAAATTGTCAGGGCGATGAGGCGTAAAAAAACGCGCAATGTGAAAATTTGGTCCAATTTCTGACAGAACCGTTGCAGAAAAGTTGGAGAAGGAGGGGGCGCCTGTATTAGAGTCCTTTGATTCTCGGTTTCATTGGGCTTTGCTACGTTACCGGTTTCGGGTTGAATAAACTGATTCGACCTTATCGTTTCCATACTGTTCACCTCGTTAAGTTAGTTTCCCGAATAGCCCGCGCGGCATAAATTAGTCGGCTGCAAGATCGCTTTAATGGTCGCGGTTTTTTCCGGCGTTATGTCGATCTTGAATTCAACAAACCCAATGTTGACGTAAAAAATAGCAAAAACCTGTCCGGTTTATGCTAACTTTAAACGTTGCCGTATTCTGCAGCGCAGATTCCCCGGGATAGCCGGATTAAATTAATAATCAGCACCCTTGTTTCCGTAAATTGGCGTAATAACTTAACGTCGCCACTATGCCTGTTATTCCTAGATACTTGGTCATGTTTCGGTAGCATCCCTCCATATGGTCAAAATTACCAGTTATGTTTCGATGTAACTTGTACGCAGCAAACACTGACAAGAGCAAAATTCCGGTGCCAACTGTAATGTCAAACGAACTCGCTCCTTCGTTCGCCATCAACGCAATTCCGGTGCCGGATATATAGCCATTCAGCCCGAAGATCAAGTTCAGGTCCGGCCTGGTTTGTTGCGCTTGACTTAACTGGGTTAGCTGAACTGGTCCAGGCATCTGAATTGTATGGTCCAATGATTCCACGTCGTCGGACGTTGCAGGTTGGGTGAGTCGAGCCATCTCATGTTGATTTATTCCATCCATATGACACCTTAAGAGTAGTTGACGAAAAATCCGATCGTAGCCGCTACAGCTCCCAATCCGGTAAGTTTTAGTGCGCGACTACAAACGCTTTTACATCCTGTTATTGTTTTGCAGGCACTGTAAGTAGTGTTTAGAAGCGCATAAGCGCCCACTGCAGCAATAGAAAAGCAGCCTGTCATTTTGCGCACGTCATCTGTCTGTATGCCTCTGGCCAGCCCAATACCGACTACATAACCGCAGAAACAGACGATGGCTTCCGAATTTAACGCAATCGCGCTGGGAGACGCCCCGTGCTGTGATGTATGCCGAAGTACGTTTCCGTCGGGGGGTTGTTGTTGTAGCAGGGTGTAGTTGTTGTGGGTGTAATTGTGAACAACGCCTGGTGCTCCAGTTTCGTCGGGAAGTGCTATTGTCGTAGTTTGATTGGGATGGGGGAGGGCAACTTGCATATTTGATCCTTTCATTGTTACCGATTCGTGATGCGAATGGCAACATTAAACGATCTTAATATTCAAAGAAACAAGAGATTTCACGTAGAACGCATAGCAAAACTATTTGGCACAGGTTTAACTACACCCTGAATTGGAATGTGACCGGCATTGGCATCTCCGATCGCAGATTTGATATGGCAGCATCGGTCTGTCAGTAATAGAGTTCTTTCGGCCCTTTATACTCCTGCAGCGAATTTCCTCCATCCACCACAATCATTTGCCCGGTCAGATAGCTGCATCCCGGGCTGGCCAAAAATTTCACGACCTCGGCAACTTCATCGGCGCGTCCGGGGCGTCCCACTGGTGTGTGTTCACCGGCAGCGAGCTCTTCGGCAAAACTGGATGGCGTGGCAATCCAGCCTGGTGCGACGGCATTGACCATGATGTTGTGACCGGCGACTTCATGGGCCAGTGCGCGGGTCAGGCCCACCATGCCGGCTTTGGCGGCGCTGTAACCGGCCGAGCCTGGTACCGTTGCCAGTGGTCCGGTCACTGAGGCGATATTGACGATGCGGCCGTAGTTCTGCGCCAGCATGACCGGTACAACGGCACGGGTGACATGAAAACAGGTGTGCAGGTTCAGATCCATGTCGCGTTGCCATGCGGCGAAACTGGTCAGGTGCATCAGAGGTCCGTCGCCACTGTCATCGACACCGGTCTGGACCATCCCGGCGTTGTTGATCAGGATATCGATGCGGCCGTAGCGTGCCATGACGGCTGCGATCAGGGCGGTGGCCTGATCTTCGTCGGTCAGGTCGGCAATAAAACTCATGTGCTGATCGCTACCCAGTTCCTGTAATCGATCGTGAATACGTTTGGACGTGGAGGTAATGGCCACGCGCACCCCGGCAGCCGAGAGCAGTCGGGCACAGGCCATACCGATGCCATCGGCGCTGCCGGCGCCGGTGATCAGTGCGATCGTTGCAGCCGACATGTCAGTGCACCCGCAATTTGGAATTGCGCAGGCCATACACAAAATACAGCACAATGAAGACCGCCATCCAGATAAAAAATACCCGGAAGGTCAGATCGGACAGATCTTTCATGATGTAGATGCAGGCGAAGATACTCAATGCCGGTACAAAGTACGGGCCGAACGGCACCCGGAAGCCGCCACGCACTGCCTTGTCACTTTTGTGACGCATGATCGGTACGGCAATGGCCACGATGATGAAGGCGGTCAGCGTTCCCATGCTGACCATGTCCCACAGGAAGTTGGCATCAACCAGCGCGGCAACGATCGCCACGATGATGGAGACGATTACCGTATTGTTGACCGGCACAAACGAGGTCGGATTGACGTTGCGGAACACCTGCGGTGCCAGACCGTCGCGGCTGACCGCATATAAAATCCGGGTCTGGCCGTAAATCGATACCAGGGTAATGCTGAAAACGGAAATGATGGCGCCGGCCGAGAGCACGATGGCGGGCCAGGCCTGCCCGGTGACATCCTGCAGAATCACTGCCAGTCCGGCTTCCTGTCCGATAAATTTGGCGGCCGGTTGCGCGCCGACCGCAGCCACGGCGACCAGCATGTAAAACAGTGTCACGATGCCCAGCGCGGCCATGAGTCCGATTGGGACATTGCGTTTCGGATTGGTGACTTCCGATCCGGCCGTGGCAATGGTGTCCAGTCCGATGAACGAGAAAAACACGGTGCCGGACGCGGCGGTAACGCCGGCCATGCCGGCCAGTCCCTGACTGTTGTCGGTATTAAAAAACGGGAAGAAATTGTGTGCATTAAAACCTGAAAGAGCAATCACCACAAAAAACAGCAGAATTGCCAGCTTGATGACCACCATGATGGCATTGGTAGTGGCCGATTCTTGCGTACCGCGGCACAGCAGTATCGCGCACAGCGCAATCAGGATCACGGGTGGCAGATTGAACTGGTGCAGGTGAAATTCCGGGCCGGCTGCACCGAGCACGATCATCGGTGTATGCAGGGCCATCGGAATTTGCCAGCCGACCGTATTCTGCAAAAAATTGTTGACATAATCGGACCAGCCGATTGCCACGGCGCTGCATGCCAGTCCATATTCCAGCAGCAGGCATGCGGCGACAAAGAAGGCGGCAAATTCACCCAACGATGCATAGGCAAACGAATAGGCTGAGCCGGAAGAGGGAATGCGGAACGACAGTTCGGCGTAGCACAGCGCTGTCAGTCCGGCGGTCAGCGCTGCGATCAGAAACGACAGAATCACCGAAGGGCCAGCCTTGGGTACGGCCACGGCCATGGTGAAAAAAATTCCGGTGCCGATGGTTGCACCCACGCCGATCATGGTCAGCGGGAACAGACCCATCGAACGGTGCAGGGACGTTGCACCATGTTCGTGGTCATCTTCCAGTTTGAGATCAACCGGCTTGGTGCGTGTTAATTGCTGAAAAAGCGTTTGTCCCATTTGCTTCCTTATTGTCGTCTTATTTTTTAACCATGCAACTTTAAACGTTAAATAAGGTTCTGTGGGGAAATTTTTTCAGCGGCAAAATTTGTCAGCCTGGCAGCTGGGCTGACGTTATTCCCGCAGCATTTCCAGCAACTCGGCTCAATTCGTTAAACAGACAGTCACTGCAGCGCCTTGATGATTTCAGCCACCAGCGCCTGCGGCTGATAGTACAGATCATCCGGTGTGAGTCCCATGCGTACCACCGCCAGTTGCAGCGACGGGATGAGCGCAATCACCTGGATGTCGTGACCCTGCATCCAGTAGATATCGGCAGGCAGACCGAACGGTTGGTCCGCATTGCCGTCCTTCGGGGTATCGCGTGCCTCGGGACCTTCCAGCCAGAGCTGACCGCGGGCGTATTTGCCCCTCGATGCCGGTGCCGGACTGTGCATCATCGCCACATAGTCTGACCCCAGCAATCGCTGACCATCCCACATGCCGTCCTGCAGCAGAAACTGGCCAAAGCGGGCCCAGTCCTGCACGCTGGCATACATGTAACTGCCGCCGGAAACAATGCCGCTCTCATCGGCTTCGATAAAGGCGCTGCTCATGCCCAGCGGTGCGAACAGATGGGTGCGCGGAAAACTCAGTGCATCATGCTCAACCGTGTGCATCCAGATTCTGGCCAGCAGTACCGACGTACCGGTGGAGTAATTCCAGTCACTGCCCGGGGTATGCTGCAACGGTTTGCCGTGCACAAAAGTGGCCATGTCCGGTTCCAGATACAGCATGCGCGTTACATCCGAGACAGCGCCGTAATTTTCATTGAATTCCAGACCGGACGACATGGCCAGCAGGTCGGCCAGGGTGATCTGTTCGCGGCCGTCAGGTTTGCCCGCGCCATCCCAGAAATGATCCTGCTCCAGCGTCAGTTTGCCCGCGCCGACCTGCAGGCCGACCAGTGCGGCATTGACGGTTTTGGTCATGGACCAGCCAAGCAGCGGGGTATCCTGGGTGAAGCCCGGCGCATAGCGTTGTGCAATCAGCTTGCCATGCGAAATCACGGCGATGCCGCGCATGAACGGACCGGCCAGCTCATCTCTTTGAATGATCTGATTCACTTTGTCATTCAATACTGCCCTGGATCCCTGCGGCCAGTCGGCTTCGGCAGAATGGGATGGCAGCGGCCGGGGATCAAACTGAAATTGCAGGGCCTGGGCAATATTGCCGTCCGGGACCGCGGCGCAACCGGTGCCGGGACGATACACGGCGAGGCCATTGCCGATGAATCCCAGAATCCCGGCGCGCACGATGCCGCTGTCGCGGTCGACACTGACCTTCATGAGTTTGAGAAACGGATTGCCGGGCGACTGGACATCGACTTTCATGACCTCGTCGGCATTGCGGCCGGCCAGGAAGACATTGGTACAGACGATTTTGGCGCTGTAGTTGGAACCGATGCGAAACAATTCTGGTGGATTGTAATGCAGCCAGACTGCACTGGCGGCAAGCAGAAAAACGAGTACGGCACCGACTTTGATTTTTACATTCATGGTCAATAACTTTGCAGGATGAGTTTGATGGGGTTACTGGTTGGCACGCACAGTCAGCAGCAGCAACGCTGCCGACAGCAGAATATGCAATTGCTGTTCGCTGTCGAGCGGGTCAATGGTGAACTGCAGCAGACTCAGCGCGAAACAGCCCAGCAGGATCAGTCCACCCAGGATCGCAGTCAGTTTTTTGGACTGCAGCGCGCCGAGCATGATCAGCAGTGCTGACAGTGCCGGGATGATCTGTCCCCACGCGGCAAACTGCAGCACGTCAGTCATCCACAGACACACGGCACTGGCAATGATGAAAAAACTCACCGAGGCCCTGAGTCTTGTTGCCAGATCGCCGTCACGCCAGACCAGACTCAGTGCCAGCAGCGGCAGGGCGGCGCAACCGGCCAGCAGCGCCAGGAATGCATGCGGTCCGTTGGCTTCCTTCACCCCGGCAAAGATCAGCGCACCCAGCAGCGCTGCCAGGCCAATGATTAAAGTGCCGATGGCCACGCCCGGTCGGCTTTTCAGGTTGTGCCAGGTGATCCCGAGGGTGACGCCGGCGAGCAGGAATTCGGACAGCAGGTCGTAGTTCATGCGGCACCTGCCGGTTTTTTGCTGATCATCGTAATCCACACAGCGCTGCCCAGCATCGTGACGAGAATGGCGATTTTTACGGTGGCCGGCGCAGCGTAACCGAACCAGTGGGGACTCAGATAAAAAGCCAGCCCCAGGGCAACGGTGCGCAGCTGTTCCAGAAGATAAGCGTTGCGCTGCATGTTGAGCAGCGCGCCCAGTACCTGCATGGTACCGACCAGCACCACGATATAGAGCGTGAGCTGCAGGGCATTCAACTGTTCACCGATGCCGATGCAGTGCATGATGAGTGGCACCGTCAGCAGGTATTGCACCGCCACGTACCAGCGCACGGCAGTGCTTGTGTGCCAGACAAAGCGCTGCATGCCGGCCGTCTCCAGATGCGCCAGTCCGGCATCGTTCCACAGGCCCGGCGGTGCAATCCAGACACCCAGTTTTGCGCGCCAGCCGACCGCCTGGCGTGAAGCCTGCCACAACTCGTGGTAGTAATGCATGACACCCCACAGCGGGTTGTAGCTGTGCAGCGGATTGCGGATGCCGTAAATGACGGTTTCATCCTCCCGTTCTTCTTCAAAGGTCCCGAACAGGCGGTCCCAGATGATGAACACGCCGCCGTAATTTTTGTCGATGCAGTAATCATTTTTGCCGTGGTGAACGCGGTGATTGGACGGACTGGAAAAAACCCGGTCAAACCAGCCCAGCCTGCCAACCAGTTCGGTATGTACCCAGTATTGATACAGCAGGTCGATGAGTCCGACGCCGATGAACACTTCGGGTGGCACACCGACCACGGCCAGCGGCATGAAAAATATCCAGGTAAACAGCCAGGTGGTCGAGGGTTGACGCAGCGCGGTGGACAGATTGTAATATTCGGAAGAATGGTGCACGATGTGCGCAGCCCACAACACCCCGACTTCATGTTCGAACCGATGCGCCCAGTAGTAACAGAAATCGTAAAACAGCATGGCAAACAGCCACACCCACAGGCTGCTGTCACTGAGCGCGACGGTGCGGTACCGTTCATAGACCGTGACGTACAGACCAATGAAGACGAGTTTGAATACCAGACCGGCGAGCTGGCTGAGCACGCCATGATGCAGGCTGGTGACGGCGTCAGGAATGTCGTACACGACCCGGTTTTTGCGCCGGGCCAGCACGGCTTCAAACAGAATGGTGATTAAAAAAACAGGGATGGCAAAAAGTATTGGATTCACGGATTGTCTCGAAAGGTTGTTATAATAATTCCGCCAAGAAACTTTATAGCGGTTAAAAAAATTCCCGTCAATATCAATGACCGAGAGTGGCATCTAAAATTTACAGAAAGCAAATCTATGCGCATTTTCATTCGTCTGGCCGGCATTTTTGTTGCAGCCTGTGTCGTTTTTTTGCTCGGGCACACACTGTGGGCCAGTCTTGACCGGAGCGCTCAGAATGTCAAACCATTTGAGGCAAATCTGGCGGCCATGGAGACATTCGGCGTTGACGCCGGCAAGGGCAATCTGCTTGGCGTGCAACCCTGGCTGGTGCCGCAGGATTATGCCAATTCCGCCACACTGACTGCCAAATTTTCTGCGTATCTGCAGGCCGCGCACGACAAACGGTGGCTGTCTGATAAAACCGTGGCGGTGTTCCCGGAATATACCGGTACCTGGCTGATCGCTGCAGGTGAAAAAAACAGTATCTACGCTGAACAGAATTCTGAAGCTGCCATGACCACCGTGGCACTGACCCACCTGCCTGAATTTGGTTACCGGCTGGCCGGCGCGCCGGCGGTTGCCGACAAGGTCAAGTGGGCCCTGTTTTCGATCAAAGGCAAACCGGCAGCAGCGGCCTATCAACAGGTGTTTGGTGCACTGGCGAAAAAATTTGGCATCAATATCGTGGCCGGCTCCATCGTCCTGCCGCAACCGGAACTGGTGGCAGGTCAAATCGTGGTACACGAAGGACAGCCTTTGTACAACGTGTCGGCCGTTTTTGGTCCGGATGGTCAGATCATTCCACCGCTGGTGGTGAAGGTGTTTCCCATCACGGATGAACTGCAGTTCATTGCCACGGGCCGGTCCGAAGCGCTGCCGGTCTTCCAGACCAGCGCCGGTAAACTCGGCGTGCTGATCTGCGCCGATGCGTGGTATCCGGCCAATTATGCAGCGTTAAAAAAGTCAGGCGCCGAACTGCTGGCCGTGCCCTCCTTCAGTGCCCATGATCAGGTCTGGTCCACCATCTGGGCCGGCTACAACGGTGCTGCGCAACCTGCCGACGTGGATACAGCTGACATCGGCAAAATCACCGAAGGCGACGCGTGGATGAAATACGCCATGCCGCTGCGCAGTCAGACGGTCGGTATCAAGGCCGGCCTGAATGTGTTTTTACGCGGTGCCTTGTGGGATCTGGGTTCGGATGGTGCAACCATTCGCGTTGCCGGTTCTGAAACCGGCAAAGGGGCGGTGGTCAAGGGAGCTGCGCTGACCAACCTGTGGCTGCAATGAGCCATTCCGGCGAAGGCAGCTTTGTGTGGGACCTGCCCAATCCATTCACCCTGGCGCTGGCCCCGCAGGCTGCCGACATCGATGGACTGGATCACACCAACAATGCGGTCTACGTGCGCTGGTGTGAGCAGGCCGGCTGGGCGCACTCGGTTGCACTGGGACTGGGGCTGGATGATTACCGCCGGCTCGACCGCGGCATGGCGATCCGGCGCGGTGAATACGATTACCTGTTGCCGACTGCCGTGGGTGAACCGCTGCAAATGGGCACCTGGCTGCAACGCGGCGACAGCGCAATGGCCATGCACCGTGTGTTTCAGCTGATCCGGTCAAGCGACCACAGCACGGTGCTGCGCGCGCGCTGGACCCTGGTTTGCATCGAGTTGTCCAGTGGACGCCCCAAGCGCCTGCCCGCCGAATTCAGTGATATATATCTGCCGGTAATGGTTAAGTAGGGTGCAATAACATTGCACCGCCTCGGGAAGCGCTGACAATGGCGCATTGATTGAAAGTGTCAGGCAGCAATCCGATGCCTGTTTGCGGCTTTTTTCTTTTCAGGCTTTTTATCAGGACTTGCCAATGACGCGGCGTACTTGACAGCAATTTGTTTCAATTCCGCCTGTGCAAACAATTGCAGCGCTTCACGCATCAATGGCTGATATCCAATACCACGCAGTTTCGCAATCAGTTTAAATTCATCGATTAACTCAGTTTGCAAACGAATTGAAATCGACTGCATGCCCAGTGATTCGTTAATCTGCTTTTGCAGCTCAGGATCAGCCGGTTCGGCATGGTCCATGTCCCGCCCCAATTTTCCGGTTTCCCACGCTTGTTCAGTGCCGGTTATTTTGTTCGATTTGGCCATGATATTTCCCTTCAGATTAATTTACCCTTGAGAGTGAAGATGCCGGTTTCTTTCTCATTGGGTTCATAGGCAGTCTTAATGTGGATGTGTCCTTGTATGAATATGAAAACCACCTTTAACGATCTGCCCTGATTCGTTTCCGCTATAAACCACAAAGTGGGTGGATCTGTCCTGTGATCTTCCCGGTTATCGATTAAATAGTTGCCCTCCCTGTTTTCGAAACATTCGACAACCTCAGTCAAGCTGACACGATGTTTTAAAAGTAGTTTTTCCTGAATCGCTGAAGAGATTTTTATCGGCATTTTGCAGTTTAATGTATATACAATATTATCGACAACTGTTTTTTATTTCAATGATTAATTTCAATATTCAGTCATTTTTATCAATATAAACAGAAGATATTTAATTAATAAGCAATAAATTTAAATAAATTTATATTTAATGTATATACGTGTTTTGTCTGTGTTTTGCCTTAATTGGGCAAAAAAAACCGGACTGTCCCAAAGGATCAGTCCGGTTTTCAATTGCTGCTTAAGAATTACATGCTGGCCGTGAATTCAACACCGTAAAAACGCGGTGGTGTAATCGTTGCGTACGGCACGCCGATTGAGGTCAGCTGACCGCCCATGAACTGCACATAGCGTTTGTCAAACAGGTTATTGACGACCAGTGAAACACCATACTGGCGCGTGCTGTTCATCCAGCCTAAACGGGTGTCAAACTTGGTCGTTGCGGTGCCGGTCTGGATGTTGGCATAGGACAGGCAGGGCAGTCCGGGCGCATCGCTGCAGCGGCGGGAGGCGCTGGTGTGATTGCCCTGGAAGGTAAAGTCCATGTGACCATCCAGCATTTCCCAGTTGATGTTGGTGCCGGCCATACCGGTGAAATACGGCGTGCCTACCGGTTGCCCTGCCAGATTGGTTAATGCACCGGTGGTGCCCTGTTCATTGTATTTGGTGAAGGACGCATCGATGAATTCGAAGCCGCCGAACAGGGTGACATTGCTCATTGGCCGGTAACGGCCATCCATATCCAGTCCCATGGCTTTCTGGTCACTGGTTGTGACGTTGTAAGTCGGAACGGAACCCGGCTGACCACTGCCGGTCAGGCTGATATTTTGCAGATTGTTGAAGCGGTAGGCAAACAGGGATGAATTCAGTGTCGCTTTATATTCAGGGAAGGTCTCCTTGATACCCACTTCCAGATTGGTCATTTTCTCCGGAGAATAGCTTGGGTCGCGCTGGTTGGCTACTGTTGAGGTCGGATTCGGCGGGGTGAAGACATCGAAACCGCCGGCCTGATAACCCTGCGACAGTGACGCAAACACCATGGTGTCCTTGTCATATTTGTGATCCAGCACAAAACGCGGACTGACATTGGTCCAGGATTTGGTCCGTTCCACCGGGGTGGCAGATAACTGCGCTGCGGTGGCAAAGGCCACATTGGACGGGAACGATGCCGGCGTAAATGGTCCGCCCAGCTGCGGTGGAACCATCGAACCCCAGGCATTGATGAACTGGTCAAACTGGACCGATTCACGTGGCGGGGTATACCAGCTCATGGTTTTTTTATCTTCTGAAAAACGCAGACCGACAGTCAGATTGGACTTGGCATCGAGATGCCAGATCGAGTCGCCATACAGCGACCAGGCCTTGGTATCGGTAGTGTTGTATTCATATTCAGCCCATGGGAAAGTCGTCGCCGCGCTGACGCCCGGCACGCCGCCTGCACCCAACGCACCAAACAGATAGCCAAACGTATTGTAGATGCTGCCACCCTGAACCAGATTGAGCGTATCAATGGTGCCGGTATTGGTATCGGCGCCGGTGATCTGGCTTTCGGCATTGTTATAGAAACTCACGCCGCTGATCCAGTCCATTGAATCGTTTTTACCGGACAGTTTGAACTCCTGCTGAATGCTGTGCGATTTTTTGGCGTCCAGCGTACTGATGGCTGTGTAGATATTGTTGGTGCCGGAATTGTCAGTGGCATCCCAGGTCTGGAAGTTGCGGTAGCCGGTGGTGGAGTTGAATGTCATGTCGCCGACCGGTGCTTCAATACGCAGAGTCAGTCCGTCAAATTTGCGTGACTCCGAACCCATGTCGGAAGAAATCAAAGGGCTGGTCAGCGGATTGCTGAAATTGGCTGCGTAAGTGGCATCGTAGACGCCCTGATATCCGCCCAGTGGCAGGGCAGGGTTGCGGATCACGCCAAAGGCCGGACGACCATCCTGATTCAGCTCTTCATGCTCCCAGGAGAAAACGACTTTGGCGCGGCCAATCGTTTGCTTCAAGGACAGCCGGGTAGCCCAGTCATCGGAGCCGCCGGTGACCTTGTCGGTGGTTTCATTGGTGACCCAGCCGCGGCTGCCGACGCGCGAAAACACAAAGCGCACTGCGGTCGTATCAGTCAGAGCGGCATTGAGCATCAGATCACCCTTGTGGGTGCCGAAATTGCCGATTGTGTAATGCAGCAGTGCATCCAGATCCTGTGACGGCTCATTGGTCACGACAGAAATTGCACCGGCAGCGCTGTTGCGGCCGAACAGGGTGCCCTGCGGACCCTTGATCACTTCAACGCGCTGCACGTCAATAAAATTCATCATGGCGCCGCCGGTTTTGCCGGTGTAGACACCATCTTCATAGATGCCAACGGGGGAATCGGTACCGATACCGAAATCGCCGCCACCCTGCACGCCGCGAATCGAAAATACCGGCTCGGTGGCTTCGGTATTGTCGGCGGTAAAGCCCGGGATGTAGCCATTGAGTTCGGACAGATCCTTGGCGCCCAGCGCCTGAATATCTTTGGCTGATACAACATCAATTGCGATCGGTACATCGGAGAGCACCTGATGGCGTGATTGGGCAGTGACCACGACCACGCTGACATCGTCATCCGCCTGGGCAGGGATCGCAAAAATCGCAGCACTGCCGGCAAAAGCAAGTGCCAGGCTGCTCGCTAAGATGGTTCGGCGGTTTAATTCCATGTTTTCTCCGTAATTATTAATTTTTTAGTGACTCTGTAATTGCGTCGTGATGACGGTTCCAAGTATCTGACGCCAAGTCCCTTATTGCAATTCGGAAATTAAGTTTGTAGATCTATTTACCACAGTTAGAGTGTGAATTCTAAAAATAAGCCGGAGCCAACTTGATTTTGAGCAGGTGCTGCGCTACGCTCAGTTGCTCATAATAAATATTTCGACACGGTTTGCGCTTTCGGCGTGATTGAAAATTCTAGGGACGCGCAAATGCAGAAAATCTTTTTGGGCTGCCTGGTTTTTTTATGTGCTGTACTGGCCTCGCAGACTGTATCCCATGCAGAAATCAAGCCGGAAAAAGCCCACTCGGAAGTGCTGGCAGATCATCACGACAAACAATGGTTCTGGGTGTGGGGCAATCGCGCCCCATCGCAGATTGACGGACGTGCATTTCTGTTCAGCTCCGAGGGCAAACAGCTCGGGCAACTCAATACCGGCTTTTGGCCGAACAGTCTGATCCCTTCAGAAAAGCGCAACGAACTGTTTTCGGTGGAAACCTATTTTGCGCGCGGACTGCGTGGTGAACGTACCGATGTCGTGACTGTCTACGACCCGAAAACGCTGGATGCCAAACGCGAAATAAAAATTCCGCCCAAACGGATCAACGCCCTGTCCAATACCGGTCTGGCCGTGATGTCCGACGATGACCGATTTCTGCTGGTGCTCAACTACACGCCGGCCCAGTCGATTTCGATTGTGGATCTGGACTCCAGCCAGTTTGTGACCGAAGTGGAAACGCCGGGCTGTGCGGCCATTTATCCGGCCGGTGCGCGCGATTTTTATTCGATCTGTGGCGACGGCGGTTTTCTGCACCTGCGTCTGGACAATAACGGCAAGCCGGTACTGCGCGAACGCATCGCACCGGTGTTTGATGCTGCGCATGATTTCCTGACCACCTCGGCGTCCCGTTCCGGCACTACCTGGTATTTCATTTCCAGCGACAACAATGCGTATGCGCTGGAGATGACACCGGAGCGACTGAAAGTTATCGGGAAATGGTCATTGGTGACGGAGAAGGAGCGCGATAAAAACTGGCGCATCAGCGGCGTGCAGCATACTGCCATCCATCGCGCCAGCGGACGTCTGTATGTGCTCATGCATCAGGGCGGCCCGGAAACCCGGGAAGAGCCCGGCACCGAAGCCTGGGTGTTTGATGTCAAAAGCCATCAGCGCGTCGATCGCATCGAACTCAAGGAACTGAGCCTCGGGATCGGTGTCACCCAGACCGGCAAGCCACTGCTGTACAGCGTCGATTTCTTTGTGCCCATGCCCTATTTGGCCATGTTGTGGGTATTCATTACCCAGGGGCAGGACGGCATCATGAAAGTACTGCAGAACTGCATCACGATTTACGATGTGCAGTCGGGAAAATTGCTGCACAAAATTGACGGATTGCCTACCGGTTATCTGAACATGGTTTTACCCTGGTAAGCGCGATGTTCCTGCACATTAATCCGCTCGTTGATCCGCTCGTTGTTTATCCTTCCAGTTTTGGATTGGGACTGTTGCTGTGCGGTGCGGCCGTGCACAAGCTGCGCGACGCCGGTCGGTTTGCAGTGGTCCTTGCGGGCTACCAGATTTTTCCGCGCTGGTTAATTGCGCAGCTGGTTTGGGCGGTTCCGGCACTGGAACTGCTGACCGGTCTCGGGCTGTTTTTTTCCGGGACCAGCCAGATTGCGGCAATGATGTCGACGACTCTGTTGCTGGGTTATGGCGCACTGCTGTTGATCAGTCTGAAACGCGGAACGCCGGTCGAAGACTGCGGTTGCAGTTTTGGTCCGGCCAATCATCAATCTGGCAGCGGGCTCAGTGGCGCACTGATCTGGCGCAATCTGGTGCTGATCCTGATTTCTCTGAATCTGGAACGGGGCATGGTGCAGCGTGATCTCGGCCTGTTTGACGTGACGGCCATATTTTTATTCACTGTGATCGGCGCGGTTTTTTACACTCTGGCCAATACGCTCATCAGTACCCAACAATCAACGCGGGGTTTGTTTCATGACTGAAGTTTTAATTATTTCAAATGTCCTCAGCTGGATTCTGATCCTGGTTCTGGCGCTGACCGTGCTGGCCCTGGCGCGCCAGATCGGTGTGCTGCATGAACGGATCAAACCGGTCGGCGCGCTGTCGTTTGCCAAGGTGATCAAGGCCGGTGAGGTGGCCCCGGCATTTACCTTGCCGAGTCTGAACGGCGGTTCGGTCAGTCTGGGCGGCACAGCCGCCAGATCGACGCTGCTGTTCTTTCTGTCACCAAGCTGTCCGGTGTGCAAAACGCTGCTGCCGTTGCTCAAATCGGTACAGTCGGCCGAGCAGGACTGGCTGCAACTGGTGCTGGCCAGTGACGGCGCCGAACCTGAACATCTGGAATTCATCCGGCAGCAGCATCTGGAAACGCTGCCGTATCTGCTGTCGCGCGAAGTGGGCATGGCATACCAGATTGGCAAGCTGCCCTACGCCGTGCTGATTTCTGAAGCAGGTGCAGTCAGTGCCCATGGTTTGATCAATAACCGGGAACATCTGGAAAGTCTGTTCGAAGCAGACAGGCTGGGATCGAATCCCGGCATTAATGGTGGAAGTGCTGGGATTTCATCCCAGCCTGCGCACTGAAATAGAGGCTGGACATGAAAAAATACTGGTTCAAACATGTTGACGACGTGACGGAATTGCTGTTGCGCCAGAACGCGCGCACCAGTTCACGGCGCTCGTTCCTGTCGCACTTCGGTCTATCCCTGCTTGGAATTGGCGCGCTCACGCTGCTGCCGGTGTACAGAGGGGGTGCCAGTGAAACTGTGGATGAAAAGGGCGATCCAAACAGTTGCGACTACTGGCGCAATTGTGCCATCGACGGTTTTTTATGCGGGTGCTGCGGCGGCACCAACACATCGTGCCCGCCCGGCACCACGCCATCCGACATCACCTGGATCGGCACCTGCCTGAATCCGACCGACAAAAAGAATTACATCATTTCCTATAACGACTGTTGCGGCAAAAGTACCTGCGGCAGTTGCGGCTGTCAGCGTGATCTGAACAATACGCCGATCTACCGGCCTCAGACTTCGAATCATCTGAACTGGTGCAGTGGCTCTCAGGCCGGTGTGCCTTACCACTGTTCATTGTCAGTGGTGCTCGGTGTTAAGGATTAAAGTATGAAATCCGTTCTGCTGGCACTGCTGTGCCTTGCCACGACCTGCGGTGCTACTGAAAAAGTAGTGACCGACTATATGCTCAACTGCATGGGCTGTCATCTGGATGACGGCCGTGGTTATGCGCTGCGTGGTGTACCGGCGTTGAGCGGTTACATGGGAAATTTTTTGAAAGTGCCGGGCGGACGTGAATTTCTGGTGCAGGTGCCGGGCTCGGCGCAATCAGATTTGAGCGACGCGGAACTGGCGACACTGCTGAACTGGATGCTGCATTCGTTCAGCCCGCAGCAGCTTCCGGCGGATTTTGTGGCCTACAGTGCCGCTGAAGTGGCGCGGTTGCGCCATCGTCCTCTGGTCGATGTGGCCGGTACCAGAGCCTCGCTGGTGCGGCAGATTGAGCAGCCTGATGCAAAACGAAAACAGGCAGGGCACAGAGATGAATAAATGGCTGGGATTAATGACGCTGTTGACCGTGACGGTACTGCATGCAGAAACCCTGCAGCAGAACATGGCACTGTGTGCGACCTGTCATGGTGCACAGGGTGAAGGCAATCAGACTTTGGCCGCACCGCGTCTGGCCGGGCAGGATCGAGATTATCTGGCGCATCAGCTGCACAGTTTCAAGGAAGGCAAACGTGGTTACCATCCCGACGATCAGCCTGGCATTCGCATGCGCTCAGTCGCCCTGAAATTGGGTGATGGCGAAATTGCTGAGCTGGCAGCGCAGTTTGGCAGTATGCGTCTGACGAGGACAGGTACCAATGTCAAAGCGGGCGCCGAGCAGTACAACAACACCTGCCTGTTCTGCCATGGCCAGTATGCCCAGGGCTACGCGCAGCTGCACAGTCCGAATCTGAATATTCTGGGGCCGTGGTATATCGCGGCGCAGATCGCCGCGTACAACAAGGGCTGGCGCGGGGCTGCCGAAGGACAGGACCTGCCGGCCCTGATGATGCGCACCATTGCTTCGCATATCAGTTCGCAGAAAGAACTGGATGCGGTGAGTGCCTATATTGTTACGCTGTCAGGGCCGGTCGGTCCAGTGAAAAATTAACCTTCCTTTGCATGAGTTTTAACCCATTCTCGCATTACATCATTGACTCGAGTTTGCCAGCCTCTGCCAGTTGCGCGCAGCGCAGCGCGTACAATCAGAATTCTTCCCAGCCCTGATCAGATTTTGTGTTGTCAGAGGAAATGTTTGGCGTATTGCCCGCAATGCGCGCCTGCTTTTGCCTGACCGGTTTGGCAATAGAGCGGGTGGTCGGTGGTGTCGTGCGTAGCGCAACAGGTTTTACAGAGGCTGGCCGGGTTGTCACTTCTCTGACTTTGAAGATGCTGACCACCTGCGACAGTATGGCGGCCTGATCCTGCATCGAGCCGGCTGCTGCGGCGGCCTGTTCCACCAGAGCTGCATTTTGCTGGGTGACATTGTCCATTTCGATGATCGCCTGATTGACCTGCTGTATGCCCTGGGCCTGTTCCTGGCTGGCCTGGGTGATTCGGGTCATGATTTCCGTGACGCTGGTGATACTGTCGACCACTTCGGTCATGGTGGTGCCGGCCTGATTGACCAGCCTGCTGCCGATATCCACTTTGTCGACCGAGGCATCAATCAATTCCTTGATTTCTTTGGCCGCAGCAGCAGAGCGCTGGGCCAGATTGCGCACTTCCGAGGCCACCACGGCAAAACCGCGCCCCTGCTCACCGGCGCGCGCCGCTTCCACCGCCGCATTCAGGGCAAGGATGTTGGTCTGGAATGCAATGCCGTCGATGACACTGATGATATTGACGATTTTTTTGGACGAGTCATTGATCATGACCATCGTGTCGACCACCTGTGTCACCTGGTCGCCGCCGCGTCGTGCCACTTCGGACGAATCCCTGGCCAGCTGATTGGCCAGCTGGGCATCAGTCACATTGTGTTTGACGGTGGCAGTCAGCTCTTCCATGGACGCAGCGGTCTGTTCCAGTGAACTGGCCTGGGATTCGGTGCGGGACGATAAATCCAGATTGCCGGCGGCAATTTCGGCCGACGAGTGGGCGATGACTTCAGTCCCCTGTCGGACCTCATTGACGATTTTGTTCAGATTGTCGTTCATGTCACGCAACGCCTGCATGAGCTCGCTGAGTTCATCATTGCCTATGACTTCAATCTGCGAAGTGAGTTCACCATCGGCTACGCGGTGTGCAACCTTGAGTGCAAACTGCAGCGGCGCGGCGATACTTCTGGTGATGGACCACGCCATGAACATGCCGATCAATACACTGACCACGCAGATGAGGTTAATCATGATCCCCTGGTTTTTGGCTGTAGAGGACACTGCTGCCTGGGTTTCCAGAGTCGTGTTCTGGGCCAGTTCAATCAGTCGGTCGATCTCAGCGATGGTTTTTTTGTTCAGAGGGTCGATCTGTGAAGAGATCGTTTTGACCGCAGCATCGCTGTCAAAAGCGAGTGCCTGATCCATGGCGGTTTTGGTGGGCTTGGCCGCTGCATTGTCGGCTTCGGTGATGTCGGCAACGATTTTTGTTTCTGCGTCGGACAATCCAATGGCAATGAGCTGGTCACGTGCAATGGCATATTCCTTCTGCTTTTGCTTGACGTTGTCTTCGGCTTTCTGCATTTCAGCCGTATCAGCCTGCAGGCCAATATTGCGAATTGAAATACCGCTTTCCAGCAGGGCTGCCTTCATTTTGACAGCCAGAATCACTTTGGTACCGGAGGTACTGAATTCCGAAATCAGTAAACCGCGATTCCGGTTATTTAACACACTGCTGATCACATAGCTCATGACCAGCAGTCCCATGACCAGACCAAACCCGAAAATCAGGCGGGTGCCGATTGAATAATTTCTGAAGCTAAACATGATTGCCTGACATTTTTAATTATTTTTTGTAGTAACCCGAAGCGATGACCAATCCCTCAGCCTGTTCAAAATAGACAGATTTGAGCTGAATTTCCTTGGTGGTCGGATTGGGCCATCTGTAGTCAATCCAGCCTGAACCGTCACTTTTTGCCTTGGCCAGAATGTCTTTGATGAAGTATTTGCCATCGGCATCCTTCAGATCGGTTACATCCTTGCCGATCAAT
>Ga0316221_1001838_pt1 | contig 20917 bp, 14 predicted proteins | sample TBH18007metaG_FD_206003 | JGI IMG/M metagenome (GOLD analysis project Ga0316221, IMG submission 206003) | Freshwater microbial communities from Trout Bog Lake, Wisconsin, USA - TBH18007 | ecosystem: Environmental > Aquatic > Freshwater > Lake > Hypolimnion/Profundal zone | place: USA: Wisconsin... | reverse complement strand
TTTGGGCAATGGCGCGGTGATGTTGCTTGCGCGTCGCTTTAAGCCAAAAATAAATGAGCACTGGAACAATTAAATAGAACTGCTCTTCTACTCCTAGTGACCAAGTATGCGTGTAGGGGTTGTATTCAGTGCGCGGCGCAAAATAGGTATCGACATTATTTTGTAACTTAATGTTAGATAATCCAAAAAAAGCAAAACGCGCCGTCTCTTCGCTAAATTGGCTTAGCCAAGCTTGCGGTATAAAAAGCGTGGCGCAAATAATGGTGGTAAGTAACACAAACAGCAGTGCAGGTATGATGCGCGCAAGACGCCGTGCATAAAATTGGGTAATAAATTGCCAGGCATTGATTGCTGAACTTTGCGCCAGCGAGCTTGTCACCACAAAGCCTGAAATCACAAAAAAGACATCAACCCCAGTAAAGCCGCCTGGTAACCAGGCGCCATTGAGGTGATAGAGCATCACCGAAATAACTGCGATCGCACGAAGACCATCAATATCAGGCCGGTATGAGGTGCTCAGTTTCATTGTGGCGATTTTCTCATAGGAAGTTGGGGCGTATAAAATGGCCCATCACCCCTATATTGAATGCAGATCCATTGTTTGCTCTGTTTAGCTCACACTTACCCATAAAGCCTCGCCAAGCTCTCCAATGGCTCGCGGTGCTGATGGTAGCTGTACTCATCGTCCCCATTGTTTTTGAGATTTTTCCGCTCGTGCAAGGCATGGCAAGCAATGCCGACAGTCTGGTGTTGTTTGATTTAGCGCATGATGTTTTATCTGGCAAAGTCTTGCGCTATTGGAATTTACCCAGGGCCCCTTATCTATTTCCCGATACCGTGATTGCGCTATGGGTGATGAGTGTTGGTTGGTATGGGAAGTACTCTATTTGGGCTGTTGCAACTATTAATTACCTATTGCTCATCTTAGTCGTTCACCAATGTTGCAAACGCACTGCATTATTTAAGCGGGCCTCGTTAATCCAGATTGAATTGAGTTTAAGCGTAGCCTTGATTTTGATTGGGCTATGTTTTCCATTTGCAATGGTGAACATCTACTGGCAATTATTTGCCTCAGGAGCACATTTTGTAACAGTCATCATGGTGCTTGCCATCTTGTTGTTATTGCAAAGTTGGCATGAGCGCCCACGAACAGCCTTATTGCTATTGATTTTTGCCCTCGTGTTTTTGGAGGCCTTATCCGATTCAATGGCGACTTTGTTGCTCATTATTTGGGTTGCCAATCAATCCTTATGGCGTTACGTGATGCCAAAGTCCTTTGCTATACCTGCAGGCGATTTGGTGCGCAATAAAGTTGGGATGGATTTATGGCTTACGGTATTGGCGATGGTGTTGGGTACTTTGCTGGGTGCTCAGTTACCGCGCCAGTCTTTACTGGAGAGTTTTTTCTCATTCGATAAATTTATTGGCGCAGCCACCCTTTTTGTGCAGTGGGCGATTGCCGCGCCAATGCATATTCTGTTTTTACTATTCATGGTGCTCGGTTCATGGATATACCCTAGAGTATTTGAGCTAGATGGTCCAAGTGATCGTGATACTTTTTCTGTGAAAGAAGATGCAAATAATCACTGCAATCCGCATAGAAATAGGTTGATTTGCTGCCTGCGCTCGTCTACGCTTTGGCCAAGCCTGGGCATTATGGTGATTACGCCATTGTTTTATCAAGAGCTTGGGAGCTTGCGCTACTTAGCCTTTCCAGCACTGTTATTTTGGATGGTGGTGGCAGCACTCTTGATGCGATTGTTTCAAGCAATAAGGCATGCCAGATTTGCTGCGCAGTTGGCAATAGCGATTGGTTCGCTCAGTTTTTTTGGTGCTGTTGCTTATTGGGATTTTCGTCTTAATCTCATTGGGGGCTCGCATGTAAACAGCGGGCGTGGCGATATTGGTTTATCGGTTGGCGCTGATGCTATCAGTTCCCTTGCATGTATTGCTCAAGCTGCAAAACAATATCCACTAGAAGATGGAGTTGCAACATATTGGAATGCACGTCCAACTCGTTTTGCATCTCATTTTCAATATTACTTAGCGCAGATTAATCCTTGGAGGCCAAGAGAAGGATATTTTCTATGGGGTAACAATGGCGTTGATTTTGTCTATCGCAATGCACAGCGCGCCACTTTTACTTCAATGTCAAAAAAAGAGAGCGTTCAAAATTTTGATGTAAGCGCCAGCGAAATTCAAAGTAAAAATAGCGTTCGGCGCTACAATTTTGTATTGGCTACAAAATCAGAATTAAATGAACGTTTATGGGGTAGCTTAGCTCTCCAAGCAACACAAACTGTAGATTGTGAAAATCACAGTATTTTCTATTTCAAAGACCCCGCTGTTTTGTGGCAGTACCTCTTTCCATTGGGGTTAATCGGGGACCTAGCAAGCCTAGGTAATTTGGATATTGATAAAGCTAATATCCGGACATATCTAGGCGATGATTTATTTACCCAAACTGGTGCGCGAGAGGGCTCCGCTATTGTGACTAATGGACAGCTGGGTTTTTTAGTGTACGGGCCGTATGTTTCATTACCTCCAGGACATTATCGCTTGATGGTTATGGGGCAATTAAATCAACTCAAGTTGCCCTCACCGGCTAATATTGGTTTGATCGATGTAAGTACTAATTTTGGAAAAAAAATAATTGCCAGCAAGCCGCTTTATGCCACTGCAAAATTTAATCAAAAGATTACTCAGATTGAATTTACCTTGGAGCGGAATACCCCTGATATTGAGTTCCGGATTCAGTTAAATAGCGAGACGACAGGTCGAGTAGAGGCATATCATTTGGAATCTATGACTAGCAAATAGAGTTGAATATGCCTGACGGCATCAGGAAAAATGGAGATGAAATTTATTCTTTGTGATGGGGTAATGCATCAAGACCGTCAGCCGCTAATTTTTTAAGCGCTTCACTTTGTTGAATGTGCAGTTGATGGCCGTTTTTCGTGAGTACGCCGTTCTTAATCAGTAGTTGTAGGGCCCGCGATACCGTTTCGCGACTGGTATTTACCATGGCGGCAATATCTTGTTGGCGGGGTACATGGTGAACTTGTCGTTGTGTCGAATTATTGTTTACTAATAAATTTAGTTGCACAAAAATGCGATGAAAAGCATTTGGCAAGCTGAGCATTGAGCGCTCTTTCATTGAGTGACGCACCGACTGCGCCAACAAGTGCATGACACGCTGCGAGATCAGGGGTTGTGTATTTAGCAAAGACTTTGCAAGCACCATGGGAACAAGAAGCATTTGTGAGTCTTCGAGTGTGCGCAAAGAGTTGGTGACTGGTTGTCCATCAGCTAAGGTCAGACAGCCAATAATATCCCCTGGGACGAGGATGGTGATGCCAATCACCCGTCCATCGTCAGTAATTTCAGTTGACTGAATGCGTCCTGAGACCACAAAAGTTAAGTAACTCACCACCGCGCCACGAGCCAAAATCTCTTGACCTTGTTTTGCCGCGCCTAATTGCGCATTTTGTGCAATTGTTTGCAATTCAATATCTGGTAGCCCCTGAAAAAAGGGAAATTGTTTAATTAAATCAACGGCTACAGCCATTTTAAAAAGCTCCCAGGGTGCTGATACCCAAAAACGAGGCACAGCTTATGTTGCTAAGTCTCGAATAACTTATGGTTGGCCACATAGGTGAGCTCGACCCTTTCTCAGTTAAGGGTTTGGTGGTTTTGGCGCCAAAAAAATCACATTTTGACGCTTGCCACATGAATTTGGACCTAGAATAGTGACGTAAACTTTGGTCTAGAAGGTCCATGGTCATTAAAGCCCCATTTTTAAGAGCTTTTTGATACATAACTGTGCTTTGGAGGTTTTTAGCAGACTGGCCCAAATGTGCTAAGATCGGTGACCAAGAGGGGTTGCGGCCCAGCTTATTGCCTGCAGGAGAAGCAATTTGTTGTTTTTTTTCACACAAGGCAGGTAGATAATTATTCATTTGTATTAAAAGTGATTTATATCACATATCTAACCGGTGTGGTTTGGTTATCATTCATTGTCAATATTGGTTTTTTGACCGATTTGCCTTTATTAATTATCAGGAGAATTTTAAATGGCCGTTCCAATTACAGCTGCAATACAAAACACTATTGCCCAAGATTACATTTCTATCTTGGGTCGCAATCCAGACTCGGCCGGTTTCGGCTACTGGACAAACGCATTAGCAAACGCTGGCGGTACAGCTAATACCGCGATCGTTAATGGCTTTTCAATTGCTCCTGAGTTTGTATCAACATACGGTGGATTGACAACTGCGCAAGCAATCAACCTTATGTATTTGAATATTTTAGGCCGTAGCGCTGATTCTTTAGGTTCAACATATTGGCAGGGTATTGCAAATGCTTTGGTTACAGGCGGTGCAACTATTTCCCAGGCGTACGCCCAAACAGCATCACAAATGATCACTGCAGCAGCTGCGAACGCTGGTACGGCTGATGCAACACTAATTGCTACTAAAACAGCAGCAGCTGTCGCTGCTGGACAAATTCCAGCACAGACCGCAGTTATTTTGACAACAAGCCCTACGACCATTACTACAAGCAATGTGGCAATTACTGGTCTAGCTAATGGAACTGGTCAAACTTTCGTTGCTGGAGATCAAATTACCCCAGGAGGCACAAATAACTCCTTAAGCCTTACTGATATTACGCAAACAACAGGAACTACTTGGGCTGCGACGACTTTAACTGGTGGTCTAGTATCTAACGTACAAGCTGTAACATTGACTTCGTTAGAGGCTGTAACTGCTAATACAAGCGCAACAGGTACTATGGGCTTCTCTGGCCTGACATCTTTAACTGTAAACAGCCAACAAAATAGTAGCTCTGTTGACACAATTACTGCTGCCGCAACAACTGCAGTTACAGTAAATGACAAGGTTGTTACTAATGCATTGGCAACGAATAACCCGACTGTAAACGGTGGTAGCACTGTAACTATTAACGAAAACAATAATGGTCTTGACAGCAGCGCAATGACAATTACTGTGAATGGTGTATCAGGTACATCTGCGGTTACAGTTAATCAAACTGGCGCATCAAACACCAAAGGTATGGTAGTCGCGATTAATGATGTCAACTCAGGTAATGCAAAAGCGGGCACAATTACTTCCGTAACCTTGTCAGGCTTGGATACTCAGGGTGCTACGATTTCAGACAACTCCCTTTCAACATTGACAATTAACGGTGGTGTAAACACTTCTACTGTAGCAATTACTGCGAATGCGGCTTATATTGCAGCATTGCCATCAGGTTCTGCAGTGCCTTTGACATTAAACGTGAACTCTGCAGTTGGTGAGACTGTAACTGATACCAACAACGAGATTACTGCTCTAACAATTAACACTGGCACCTCAACTGCTTCCGGTGCTAAGACATACTCTACTCTTGCCGCGTTGAATGGTTCAGGTGTTAAAGCTGTTACTGTTCAAGGAACAGGTGAATTGATCGTATCTGGAAATGGCCTAAACGGCTTAAGTGCTGATGCATCTCTAAACATTACAGGTACCGCTGGCTTGAGTGCTAACTTATCTGGTATCACAACTCTAACAGCGATTACTGCTAACAATACTGGTAGCAATATCAACAGTTTGACTTTGGGTGCTACTAAACAAGCTTACACTAACACTGGCTCTGCAACTGACATCATCACCATCACTGCTGCGGCAACTAAAGCTATTGCAGCAGGTACTGCAACTAATAATGAAATTATTTGGAATGCAGCCGCTCCAAGTGGTTCGTTATTTACTGGTACAGGTGGTTCACTGACTGGCTTTACTGTTTTAGGCGGAAATACGTCTACAACTGGTACCTTTGATATGTCCGTGCTAAGCAACATCAAGGCAATTGATGTTGGTACATTTAATACAGCTCAAGGTTTAACAACATACACCAAGGTTGCTGCGGGTACTAGCTTGTCATTGGATGGCGCAACAAATGCTGCGATTACTTACACAGCAGCTGATAGCACTGGTGCATCCGATAGCTTGAATTTGACTTTAGGTATTGCTGCAACTGACGCTAAGGTTGTTGCTGGTCTAGCAGCCGCTACTTCTGGAGCTGTAATTAACGATACAACATTGACAGTTCAAGATGCTGCTTCAGTTGGTTTCGGAACAATTAACGCTACTGTTAATAATGCCGTCACAACAGCTGCAAATACCATCTCCACATTGACAGATACTGTTCTTGCGAACTTGAATGTGTCCGGCACTGGTGCTCTAGTAGTAACAAACTTCACAGATACTGCTGCTACATTTACTTTCGGCAACACATCTTCTAGTTTGGCTACAAGTTCATTTGGTACATTGCTTGACAACTCCTTGACATCTTTGACATTGACTGGATCAGGTTTGTCTGGAATTACTACATTGAGCGATACAAATGCTACCTTGGCATTGATCAACAATGACACAAATGCTGCTGGTGTAACAATTGGCACATTGTCCGATGCAAACTTGAGCGCATTGACTGTTTCAGGTACTAATAAGTTAACTATTTCAGTTAACGCTGAAACAAGCCCCTTATTTGCCTTAACTAACACCAATACCTCAACAGCTGGTGTAACTTTCACAAGCATGACTGATAGCTCGGCGACGACGTTCACCTTTGCAGGTACAGGTGTAACAACCTTTACTACATTGACTGATCAATTGGCCGGTGCAATTACAATGTCCGACACTTCATCAGGCGCTGTAACTATTGGCACCTTCGCAGCATCAGCCGCTACTTCTGAAGTTATTCAAAATAGCGGTACAGCTGCACTCACAATTGGTGCAAACACTGGTGCAACAGCCGTAACAACGTTAACATTGCTCGGTAGCGTTGCTTACAACACTACTAATGCACCGGTTTTAGCTACGCTAAGTGGCTCCACCGATAATGCGAACTCCTCTATTACGCTTTCACACTCAACGGCGACTCCTGTAAATATTACATTGGGTAATGGTAACAACGTGATCACTGATGCAGTGACAACTGGATCATCAACCACTGCTGATACTGTGACATTTGGTACAGGTAACAATACGTTTACAGCAGATGCAGCAACTACAGGTAAAACGAGTGTGACATTTGGTGCTGGCAGCAACACCTATTCTGCAAGTGCTCAAACAACTGGTAACTCAACTATCAGTCTTGGCGCTGGCATTAATGGCGTTACTCTGTCAGCAACCAATGCCCATAGCGGTACCGCAGATGCGATTTCGTTTAGCGCAGCAAATGGTGGAAGTACAACTAATTACACCACTATCACCAATTGGTCAGGTACCGGTACACTCTCAGCAGATACCCTTACTTGGAAGACAGCTGCAATTAATACAACCATTACCAATGGTGGTACTGCAACTAGCGTTGCTGCTGGCGTAGCATCTGCAATTGCTGCGAATACTGGTTACTACCTATTTGCTGCCAATAATGCTGCCGGAAATGCTTCAACCTTTGTTTATGAAAACACTGGTAATGCGGCAACGAGTGAATTGGTCTGCTTAGTGGGTACACATACAGTATTTACTGCAACTACAGCTGCACTTACTGCGAATGGTTTAGCATAACCTTAGGTAGTGAGGGATATGTCTCACAAGAAATTGTGAGACATAAATCTAACCTCTATAAACCCCATCCCACGAGGATGGGGTTTTTTTTTGTTCAGTGTATATTGTTAAATGCAAGCTAGTTAAATCTAATCAAAGTGAAAGCTCATTAATAAGTCGAGGATTTCATCAAAAGGATTTCAAATAAAATAAACTAGCCCACTAGGTTCATTAAATAAAAAATCTATCTATGAAGTCGGTTTTATTTGGGTATAAAAATGAGTTTTAAAAATTCTAGAAAGTCAAAAAACCATTTAAAAAAGAGCACAATTATTTCTATGCCTGATAAGGTGGAGATAGATGAAATAACCCTCCTTTTTAATAATTGTCACCATGAAAAAGCTCACAAATTAGCAATTGAATTCACAAAAAAAAACCCGCTCCACCCTTTTGGATGGAAAGTAGTTGGGGCCACGCTTTGTGAACTTGAAAGGTATGATGAGGCAGTTGGAGGCATGCTGAAAGCTGTAGAGTTGTGCCCACAGGATGCTGAATCACATAATAATTTAGGATTGCTTCTTTATAAGTTGCAGAGATGTCAAGAAGCTAAATTTCATTTTAGGGAGTCGATAAAATACAAAGAAGATTATTCAGAAGCCTATAATCATCTAGGAATCGTACTAAACATATTGGGCGAACCTCTAGAGGCTGAACTTGCTTGTAGAAAAGCAATTGATTTGAAGCCGAATTTTATAGAGGCTCATAACAACCTTGGGAATGCCTTAAGTGCTTTGGGCAGATTCTCAGATGCGGCATTAAGTTATCAAACTGCTATAAAGTTAAATTCTAAATATTCGGAAGCTCATAATAATCTTGGGGTTACGTTTAAAAACCTAGGAAAATTAGTAGAGGCAGAAAAGTCGTATAGATTAGCAATTGAACTAAAACCAGATTATGATGATGCGCTGGCAAATTTAGGAAATGTATGTAGAGATCTTGGGCGCCTTGATGAGGCTGAGGAGATTTATAAAAAGGCTCTTACATTAAATAATATAACCAGATTTCAAGACAACCGCCTCTTTGCCCTGAACTACCATCCCGATAAAAGTGCCAGTGAGATTTACGCAGCCTATCAAGAATACGACCGCTGTCACGGGTTGCCTTATCGCAAAGCTTGGAAAGCCCACAGTAATGTGCGCGATTCTGGTAAACGTTTAAGGGTTGGTTATGTTTCTGGTGATTTTAAGCAGCACTCTGCAAGTCATTTTATTGAACCGATCTTAGCAAATCATAATCACCAGAATATTGAGGTCTTTATCTATGCTGAAGTAGTTACTGCCGATGCCGTGACTGAGCGCTTAAAAAAATATGCTGACCATTGGTGCCGTACAGTTGGAATGAGTGATGAAGATTTGGCAGAAAAGATTCGTGCTGATGGAATTGATATCTTAGTAGACTTGTCTGGCCATACCGCTCAAAATAGACTCGGGGTATTTGCCCTCAAGCCTGCGCCTGTTTCTATGAGTTATATGGGGTATGGTTACACAACGGGCCTAAGGGCAATTAATTATTTTCTGGGGGATGCTGTATTTTTACCCAAAGGCTCTGAGGAATTTTTTTCAGAGCAGCCTTGGCGTTTGCCGCGAGTCGCTTTTGCTTATCGCCCGCGTGACAATATGGGTGATGTTAGCGAGCTGCCTGCATTAAGTAATCGCTATGTCACTTTTGGCACCTTGACAAGGTCGGTGCGCATTAATCATCGAACTATTCGTGTATGGTCTGAGATTTTAAATCGAGTGCCAAACTCTAGATTGGTCATTAATAGCCGCGACTTCCAAGATCAAGATTTTCAAACTGATCTTAAGAAAAAATTTGCACAATATGGCATTGATGGCGATCGTTTAATACTTGGGTTTACAACGCCTCCGTGGGATGTATTAAGGGGTATTGATATCGGATTTGATTGCTTCCCGCACAACTCCGGAACTACCTTACTGGAAAGCTTGTATCTTGGAGTTCCCTACATCACCCTAAGGGGGCGTCCCAGTGTTGGCACTCTAGGAGCAAGCTACCTTTATGGCCTTGGCCATCCTGAATGGGTTGCTGAAAATGAGGATGAGTATATTAGTAAAGCAGTTCAGCTTGCTGAAAACTTGCCTGCGTTAGCGGAAATCAGAAAATCATTACGTCATGAGATGTTAAATGGTCCGCTGATGAATGAGCAAGATTTTGTATGGCATCTAGAGGAAGCCTATCGTCAAATGTGGCAAAAGTATTGTAAAGAGGAGGGTGAGCAAGCCTCTATTGCATCCAAGTCGGAGGAGGAGGCCAGTGCTAAGGTTTTGCAAGGTGGCGCGCTTGGTTTGGTAGGGGATCCATTAGCAGACCCTGTAAAAATCATGACCAATAAGTTGGTGACTGGCTTTAATGAGGGAAATTATGAGTTGGTAGTAACACTTGCCCAGGAAATGGTCAAAACATACCCAGATAATCCATTTGGATGGAAGGCCCTTGGAACTGTTCTGAATAAATTTGGAAGGCTAAATGAGGCAATAGAACCTTTGCGCAATGCCGCTAAATTATCAACCAAGGATCCAGAAGCATGGAGTAATTTAGGTCTAACCCTTTATGAATTGGGGCGCTTAAGTGAGGCGGAAGAATGTCAACGCAAAGCTATTGCTATCAATCCTAATTTTGCTGAGGCCTATTGTAATTTGGGGGCTACCCTAGAAAATCTTGGCCACTACAAAGAATCTGAAGAAAACTATCGACTAGCAATTAATTTGAAGCCGTTTTTTGCTGAAGCTAATAATAACTTAGCCAATGTACTATTAAAAATGGGGCGCCCCCAAGAAGCTGAGATATTTTCAAAAAAAGCCATCTCAATAAATCCAAAATTTGCAGAAGGTCATATGACTTTTGGAAGCATAATGAGGGCGATCCACAATTTTAAAAATTCGGTAGTATCTTATAAAAATGCAATTCATTTGAATCCAACATTAATATCTGCGCATGTTAATTTAGGTAATGTTTTCATTGATATGGGTAATATAGTCGATGCTGAAGCATGCTATAGAACTGCCCTAAAAATTGATCCGGGACGCGCAGAGATTTACAGTAATTTAGGAGTCGCATTAAATGCAAATGGTAAGTATTCTGAAGCGATAGCATGTTATAGAAAAGCGCTTGAATTAGAGCCTTTGCTATTTGAGACGCATAGTAATTTATCTGAGGTCTTAAAATTTGAGGGTTCCTTATATGAGGCAGAGGCTAGTGCATATAAGTCTATTGCTATCAATCCTAATTTTGCTGAGGCTTATAGCAATTTAGGTAATGTACTGGGCGACCTCGGCCGTCTTGATGATGCTGAAAAAGCTTACCTAAAGGCTATTGAGCTTAAACCGAGCCAGTTAAATTTTTGCGACAACCGCCTCTTTGCCCTGAACTACCATCCCGATAAAAGTGCCAGTGAGATTTACGCAGCCTATCAAGAATACGACCGCTGTCACGGGTTGCCTTATCGCAAAGCTTGGAAAGCCCACAGTAATGTGCGCGATTCTGGTAAACGTTTAAGGGTTGGTTATGTTTCTGGTGATTTTAAGCAGCACTCTGCAAGTCATTTTATTGAACCGATCTTAGCAAATCATAATCACCAGAATATTGAGGTCTTTATCTATGCTGAAGTAGTTACTGCCGATGCCGTGACTGAGCGCTTAAAAAAATATGCTGACCATTGGTGCCGTACAGTTGGAATGAGTGATGAAGATTTGGCAGAAAAGATTCGTGCTGATGGAATTGATATCTTAGTAGACTTGTCTGGCCATACCGCTCAAAATAGACTCGGGGTATTTGCCCTCAAGCCTGCGCCTGTTTCTATGAGTTATATGGGGTATGGTTACACAACGGGCCTAAGGGCAATTAATTATTTTCTGGGGGATGCTGTATTTTTACCCAAAGGCTCTGAGGAATTTTTTTCAGAGCAGCCTTGGCGTTTGCCGCGAGTCGCTTTTGCTTATCGCCCGCGTGACAATATGGGTGATGTTAGCGAGCTGCCTGCATTAAGTAATCGCTATGTCACTTTTGGCACCTTGACAAGGTCGGTGCGCATTAATCATCGAACTATTCGTGTATGGTCTGAGATTTTAAATCGAGTGCCAAACTCTAGATTGGTCATTAATAGCCGCGACTTCCAAGATCAAGATTTTCAAACTGATCTTAAGAAAAAATTTGCACAATATGGCATTGATGGCGATCGTTTAATACTTGGGTTTACAACGCCTCCGTGGGATGTATTAAGGGGTATTGATATCGGATTTGATTGCTTCCCGCACAACTCCGGAACTACCTTACTGGAAAGCTTGTATCTTGGAGTTCCCTACATCACCCTAAGGGGGCGTCCCAGTGTTGGCACTCTAGGAGCAAGCTACCTTTATGGCCTTGGCCATCCTGAATGGGTTGCTGAAAATGAGGATGAGTATATTAGTAAAGCAGTTCAGCTTGCTGAAAACTTGCCTGCGTTAGCGGAAATCAGAAAATCATTACGTCATGAGATGTTAAATGGTCCGCTGATGAATGAGCAAGATTTTGTATGGCATCTAGAGGAAGCCTATCGTCAAATGTGGCAAAAGTATTGTAAAGAGGAGGGGGTATGAAGGCAGTAATTCTTGCGGGAGGGCTCGGTACACGAATTTCCGAGGAAACTCATTTAAGGCCTAAGCCAATGATTGAAATTGGCGGTAGACCACTCCTTTGGCATATTATGAAAATGTATTCTGCGCATGGAATTAATGACTTCATAGTCTGCTGTGGTTATAAGGGGTATTTAATCAAAGAATACTTTGCAAATTACTTTTTGCACATGTCTGATGTTACTTTTGACATGGCAACTAATCAAATGGAGGTACATCAACAAAAAGCGGAACCATGGAAAGTCACCTTAATAGATACTGGGGAAGATACTCTAACTGGGGGGCGTCTTAAGAGGGTAGTCGATTATGTGAAAGATGAAGAAGCATTTTGTTTTACTTACGGCGACGGAGTTTCTGATATTAATATTACTAATGTAATAAAATTTCATTTTTCTCATAAAAAATTAGTTACTGTTGCTGCGGTTCAACCTCCAGGACGTTATGGTGCCCTACGTATAGAAAATGCTGGGAAGGTGACCGGTTTCCTTGAGAAGCCTCTTGGCGATGGTGGTCGAATCAATGGTGGGTTTTTTGTTCTTTCCCCGAGAAGTATAGAATTTATAATTAATGATAAAACGAGCTGGGAGATTGAACCCTTATCTCAAATAAGCGCTCTGGGAGAGCTGATGGCTTATGAACATAGTGGTTTTTGGCATCCTATGGATACCTTGCGTGATAAAAATTATTTGGAAGATCTTTGGAGTTCAAATAAGGCACCATGGAAAACATGGTGATGAACAAAAAATTTTGGCATGGTAAGCGTGTATTTTTAACAGGGCACACTGGATTTAAGGGTGGTTGGCTATCAATATGGCTCTCTCGCATGGGGGCCATTGTTTCTGGATATTCCTTAGATGCCCCAACCACTCCAAATATCTTTTCTGAGGCTAGAATTAAGGAATGTATTAGTCAACACACTACGGGGGACGTGCGGAACATACCCAATCTATTAGTTGCGATCAGAAATGCAAATCCAGACATCGTCTTTCATTTGGCCGCCCAGTCGTTGGTGCGATATTCCTATGTTGAGCCAGTCGAGACCTATGAAATAAATGTTATGGGTACTGTTAATCTTTTAGAGGCTTGCCGCAAATTTCCAAATATTGGAGCTGTAGTTAATGTAACTTCTGATAAGTGTTATGCAAATACGGAACAAGATCATGCTTACTCTGAGCATGAAATACTAGGGGGGTATGATCCGTATTCTAGCAGCAAGGCATGTTCTGAATTAATTACTTCAGCATATAGAAATTCATTTTTAAGTACGGGCAGTACTTTTCTTGCTAGTGCACGAGCTGGAAATGTAATTGGTGGTGGCGATTGGGCAGTAGATCGTTTAATACCTGATTTCTTTCGGGCTGTTGATCAAAATAAAATCTTGGAAATTAGATCCCCTAATGCAATTCGTCCTTGGCAGCATGTATTAGAACCCCTGGCTGGATATCTTATTCTTGCGGAAAAGCTTTACAAAGAAGGGGGTATGTATGCCGATGCTTGGAATTTTGGACCAGAAGAGGTTGATACAAAATCTGTAGAGTGGGTGGTGCAATATTTATCTGAAAAGGTTCCAAATTCTAAGTGGGTAATACTCAATAACAAATTTCAATCTCATGAAGCTAAGTTGCTAAAGCTAAACAACTGTAAGGCTAAAAATCATCTCGGGTGGATGCCTCGTTGGAATATTGAAACAGCACTTGATAAAACTATTGAATGGCATAAAGAATATAAGAACAATTCTAATATGCTTGATCAAACATTAAATCAAATTTCACAGTATGAAGATTTCAATTCATAATGAGTAAACTGTTTGAAATAGAGAGCACCAAATTAAATGGGCTAAAAATTATAAAAAGAGTGCCGCGTCTCGATAATCGTGGGCTATTTGAGAGAATGTTTTGCGAGGAGGAATTAAGATCCGTAATTGATGATAGACGTATAGTGCAAGTTAATCATAGCTATACTTCGGAGAAAGGGGCAATAAGAGGAATGCATTTTCAAAATCCCCCAAATGCGGAAATGAAAATTATTAGCTGTGTTCGTGGGGAGATATTTGATGTAGCAGTGGATTTGCGTGAGGGTTCATCTACTTATTTACATTGGCATGGAGAAGTGATTAGTGAAAAAAATTCGAAGACCATTGTAATTCCTGAAGGGTTTGCACACGGCTTTCAGGTGCTTAGTCAAGAGTGCGATCTAATTTATTTCCATACAGATTTCTATAATCCAAAGTCAGAAGATGGATTAAATCCGCTAGATGAAAAGCTTTCTATAAAATGGCCCTTACATACTACTTTAATATCTCATCGAGATCAGTCTTTCGCTAAATTAAAAAATCGCACTGTCAGAATAAAATTATGAAATGTCGCTTCTGTAATACTAGCCTTGAATTTAGTTTTTTGGATTTAGGTTTTTCTCCGCCCTCTAATGCCTATTTGCAAGATGGGGATCTTAATCAGGAAGAAAACTACTATCCACTGAGGGTAAAAGTGTGCGGTAAATGCCTTCTTGCGCAAACCGAAGATTATGTAAAACCTGATAAATTTTTTAATTCTGAATACACTTATCTCTCTAGTACTTCGAGGACTTGGCTGGAACATGCTAGGCTTTACTCTCATGAAGTAATTCAGAGATTCAATTTAAATAAAAATAGCTTGGTAGTTGAGATAGCTTCAAATGATGGATATTTGCTTAAAAATTTCCTTGAGCAGGAAATTCCCTGCCTAGGAATAGAGCCGGCAATCAATACTGCCTTAATTGCTGAATCTTTGGGTATCCCCGTGCTGAAAGAATTCTTTACGGAATCATTGGCTGCTACCCTGAAGAAAAAAAGTGGTCAGGCAGACTTAATAATTGGAAATAATGTCTTTGCGCATGTGCCAGACATTAATGATTTTTCGAAAGCATTAAAAGTTCTACTTAAGCCCGAGGGTGTTGCAACCCTAGAATTTCCACATATTATGAATTTAATAGAAGAAAATCAATTCGATACTGTTTATCACGAGCATTATTCTTACTTATCACTTTATGCGGTTAAGAATATACTGGGAAGAGCTGGTTTGGAGGTGTGGGATGCAGTGAAATTGCCTACGCATGGCGGGAGTCTCCGTATTTATATTGGTCACAGAGAAAATTCTCATTCAATATCTGAAAATGTGAATGCAATTTTTATGCAGGAAAAGGAAAGGGGTCTCCATGCATTAGCAGCCTATGAATCATTACAAAAAAAGGCTGAAAAAGTCAAAAATGATTTGATGCTTTTTTTGATAGAGCAAAAAAATGCAGGAAAATTAGTAGTGGCTTATGGGGCGGCAGCTAAGGGTAATACTTTGTTGAACTATGCTGGAGTTAAGAAGGATTTGCTGCCTTATGTATGTGATGCAGCGTCTTCCAAGCAGGGAAAATATATGCCCGGAAGTCACATACCAATATACTCGCCTGAAGTATTAAACAGTAAAAGACCAGATTATATTTTGGTATTGCCTTGGAATCTTGTTGATGAGGTATCTGAGCAACTCAAATTTTTGCTCGAGCAAGGCACGCGCTTAGTGACAGCAGTCCCGGATTTAAAAATACATTAGTCTTTATTAAAGATCTTTAAATTTATATTGAAAGTTAAGATTTGATTTTTAGGGCTACTTCATAAAGTGGCCCGTAATTCTTGGTGCGTATTAATCTTTGATGGTCGATACTATATTTGTGAAACTTAATTTGGCTTGAGTCTTGAAAGGTGTTATGTCTAATTGGAGTAACGGATATGTAACAGATATTGGGTATACCTATGGGTATTATCCTGAGCTAAGTCCATTGCAGCTAAGGCTTGCATTTATAGCGGCCAGCTTAACTCCGCCCAAAGTTACTAGAGCCTGCGAGCTTGGGTTTGGTCAGGGTATATCGATAAATATACATGCTTCTTCAACTAATATTTCCTGGAGTGGGAATGACTTTAATCCCTCTCAGGCGCGGTTCGCCCAGGAGCTGTCAGACCTATCAGGTAATGGTGCCAAACTTTATGACCAGTCCTTTTTGGAGTTTGCCAACCGCACTGATTTGCCAGATTTTGACTATATCGGCATGCATGGTATTTGGAGTTGGATTTCAAATGAAAATCGCTCGGTAATAGTTGATTTTATAAAACGAAAGCTCAAGGTTGGTGGAGTGTTATACGTTAGCTATAACTCGCAGCCTGGCTGGTCTCAGATAATTCCGCTGCGTAATTTGCTTAATGACTATACAAAGGTTATGACTCCAGTCGGGTTGGGTAATGCAGGGCAAATTGATGCTGCGCTAGAGTTTGCTGAAAAACTCATGAATACAAACCCACTCTTTAATCAGGTTAATAAATCAGTAGTGGATTCCTTCAATAAATTAAAAAGCGAGGATCCGCACTATTTAGCTCACGAGTACTTTAATCAAGACTGGTTGCCTACAACTTTTTCTGAAGTTGCCAATTGGTTGGTTTCGGCAAAATTAAGTTATGTTTGTTCGGCTAACTACTTTGATCATATTAATTCAATAAATTTAACCCCTGAGATGCAGACTTTACTTGCAAGTATTCCAGATGTCACTTATCGTGAATCTGTTCGTGATTTTATGGTTAATCAAAAGTTTCGAAAGGATTATTGGGTTAAAGGCACTAAACCACTGAACCCTTTGGAGCGAATTGAGCTATTAAGAGATCACAGGATAATTTTGATTAGACCTCGCAATAAAATTTCTTTGATGTTGAATGCACCTGTTGGTGAGCTACATTTACATGAGAGCGTATATGATCCGCTTTTAGATCTGCTTGCAGACTATCAGCCCAAATCTTTAGGTGAATTAGAGTATGCCTTAAGAGATAATCAGATAAATCTACCTCAGATATTGGAATCAGTTTTGGTTCTATATGGGGCCGGGATTTTGGCTGGCGCTCAAGACAATGAGGCAATTTCCAGATCCAAGGTATCAACCGAAAAAATTAATAAAACTCTTCTAGATATGTGCCGTGGCACAAGAGGTTTGGGTTTCTTAGCCAGTCCAGTTATCGGCGGTGGGGTGCCCGTTGGGCGTATTGAGCCACTCTTTCTATTGGCTATAAGTCGAGGTGAAGAAACCCCGGAAAAGTGGGGGAAATTCGCCTTTGAAATTTTGAAAGCTCAGGGAGATCGTATAGTCAAAGAGGGGGTGACTTTGGAGGTATTAGAGGAAAATCTTGCTGAATTAATTGGAGGGGCTGAAGTTTTTTCACAAATTCAATTCCCTTTATTAAATGCATTGCAGGTTATATAATCAATACGGACGTTATAGTTTTTCTAAAACTATAAATGTAATTAATGCCCCTGTTTGATAAAAATATGCTTTTTTGACTTAAAGCTCATAGATCCTAATAATGAATAAACCTCAAGTTTTGGTTACTGGCGCGAGTGGTTTTATTGGTCGCCATCTAGTACCAAGGTTGCTTGATAAAAATTGCGATGTAATTATATTTGGTAGGGATATTAAGAAAGTAAAAATTTTTGATTGGTATAAAAATGTGGACTTTATACCCTTTGATTTTCATATTTCACAAAATAGTTTTAAGCCAAAGGCCAATACCAGCTTAATTCATTTGGCATGGCAGGGTCTCCCTAATTATGATTCCCTTTTTCATATCGAAGAGAATCTGCCAAAGAGTTATGCGTTCATAAAAGATTTGGTTCGCGCCGGTGTATCTAAGGTTTTAGTTGCTGGCACTTGCTTTGAATATGGCTTTCAATATGGCCCAATTTCCGTAAAAAGTAATACTATTCCTCAAAATTCATATGCATTTGCAAAAGATTCTTTAAGGCGCCAGTTGGAGTTCCTAAAGAGAGATAAAAAATATACGTTGCAGTGGGCTAGATTGTTTTATATGTATGGCCAAGGGCAGAATCCTAATTCAATTCTCGCACAACTCGATTCAGCTATTGACAGAGGTGAGCCCTTATTTAATATGAGCGGCGGAGAGCAGCTAAGAGATTATCTATCCGTGGAACAAGTTGCAGATCAAATAAGTAAAATACATTTAGATAAAGATGATGGCATTTTTAATGTATGTAGTGGCATACCAATTTCTATAAGAAAATTGGTAGAAGATAGGATTAAAGAGAGAAAATCCGCTATAAAAATTAATTTGGGATATTACCCCTATCCAGATCATGAGCCAATGGCTTTTTGGGGTCAAAAATGAGGGATTCAAATGACTGATCATAATATTTTCAAAGAAGAGTGCAGGATTGAGGTTGAGCAACAAGGCGAGGATAAACACCTAAAAGACTTATCTCTTGAGTGGATGGTGCAATCTGCTAAACATAAATACTCTTATCATTTTGAATGGTTGGGGCGCCCGATTATTCAACACCCTCAAGATATGATAGGTGTTCAGCAATTGTTATGGACTGTACAACCTGATCTAATTATAGAAACGGGAATAGCTCGCGGAGGATCTCTAATATATTACGCAAGTATTTTGGAGCTAATTGCTCAATGTGGTGGAAATGCCAATGCAAAAATTCTCGGTATAGATATTGATATCCGTGAGCATAATCGTAAGGATATTATGTCGCATCCCATGTCAAAACGAATAGATATGATTGAGGGATCCAGTATTGAAAATGACATTATTAAATCTGTTAAACAGTACTCAAGAAATTTTGAGAAGATACTTGTCTGTCTAGACAGTAATCATACTCATGCACATGTTCTTGAGGAATTGAAGATTTATGCCCCCCTTGTTAGCAAGGGTAGTTACTGTATCGTCTTTGATACATATGTAGAGGATCTACCCTCAAATTTGGGTCCAGAAAGACCATGGGGGAAATCTAACAATCCAAAAACTGCGGTTTGGGAGTACCTTAATTTACTCAAAATCTCCGATCTTAAGGACCATAATGGTGAAAAACTGACGTTTAATATCGATAAGCAAATTGAGAATCAGTTGCTTTTGACGGTTGCCCCTGACGGTTTTTTGAGGAGAATTTAAGGGAATATTCCTCGGTAGTTTTATAAGCTTAAAGCTAATTTTGCACATTGAGAAAAAACGCGGTGACGCAACATTCTGCGCGGCATTTTTTTCCATAGCGGCGAATCCCCTTTCACCTCAATTAAATATTCACGCAGGCTAATGGGCACAACGCGATCACTGCGATAAATAGTGCATTCCATCCACTGTGATGCTTCCTCGTTGTCTTCACGAGATTGGTTAAATTGCACGCCTGTAAAGTGGGGGCAGCGATTCATGAGTTTTGCCCAGCCACTAGCGGTAATTATCGCTTCCCATTGTTGATCTTCATGTTGTGTGAAAACGACTTCGTCTAAAAAGGGATCTAGTTGCTGTTGGCAAATAATTCGCAGTAACACATTTTTAGTGCTTGCTGGCGTTTGATCAAAATGGTCAAGCCACTGGGCAAGATGATGTGTTGAAACTTTCAAAATTTGCGCAGCACGCTCTAATTCTTCATCCAAGAGTAATGTATTTGAAGAAGCCTTGGTATCAGAAAATTGTATTTTGTAAGGCATCTCATGTAGTCTTGATGACTTTTGTGTTGGCGCGCCGACATTAACGCCATTTTGATTTGCAATTTCTTTTAAAACAGCAGTGCGTTTATTCATGATCATTTGTTCATTCAAAAAGACTTAATTCAATGGATTTTTTGGTAGTTCTTTAATCACCAACCGGCGACTATTGGCAATCGGGGTTTGATAGAGCGGAAAAAGCTGCGGGTGCTCTAATTCAAAGCGTTTGCTATCAAAACGCATCGACGCTTTAGGTCTTTTCCAAGTGGCCAGAACCTGATCTTGATAGAGTAATTTTTCAGCATCGCCCATATGGGCCATGATGGCTTGTTTAATCTGATTCATGCTGGCTTCTTTTTCATCTATCTCATGATGAAGAGTGTGAAACTGCGTAATCAGCTGGGCAATTTCTGTATTTGCCAACACTGTTTTGCCAACCACTTCTGTGCTGAAGAGATGTTGATAATCTTCAATGCATTGTGGGTCTGGCGCAATGTCTACTAGAACATGCTTTTGCCAAAACGCAATCGCGCGTTCAATGAGCGTAGCTTGCAATGCTTGATCACTCTCAATGTGATAAATCCGAAATTCACTATTGCCAAAGAGTACCGCTAAATCACAGCGCGGCAATTGAGTGAGCGCCAAATACCAGTGGCACTGTGCCAGGTAAGTCATCGGCACTTCATCGCTACCTTCATCCCCCCAATCTGAGCGTGAAAAGGGATTAGCGGTTTTACACTCCAGTAAATGTGTGGGGCCACCCTCAGTGCTGGCATTTTTGGAGAACACCAAGCGGTCGATATGGCCTTGCAAAAATGCATGCTCTGGATGGATGACCGGTTCAAGCTGATGCTCTAAGCCATGACCGGTAGCTTTGGTGTATTCATTGGCAACAAATTCCTCAGCAAAGCTGCCAAAGCGCAGCGGTAAGTTATTTGTTTGGGGATTGCTTTTGCCGGTTTTCTCCATCCAGACATCTACTGGGCTACGGTATTTGGACAGACCCAAGATGGCGCCAATATCAGAGCCCCCTAGGTATTTGGTAATACCCCCGCCCCTTAACCTGAGTTAAAAGTAGAATTTCTAAGTTGTTTGATTTAAAGGAAATTCTATGAAAACCTCCCGCTTTACCGATAGCCAAATCATGGCCATCCTTAAGCAAGCCGA
>Ga0316221_1001834_pt1 | contig 20941 bp, 23 predicted proteins | sample TBH18007metaG_FD_206003 | JGI IMG/M metagenome (GOLD analysis project Ga0316221, IMG submission 206003) | Freshwater microbial communities from Trout Bog Lake, Wisconsin, USA - TBH18007 | ecosystem: Environmental > Aquatic > Freshwater > Lake > Hypolimnion/Profundal zone | place: USA: Wisconsin... | reverse complement strand
TTTCGGAATGAACCACCTGCCTGTCGCCCTGACAGCAATGGCCCTCGTTGTCGTCTTGCGGACACCATTTCAGGATACAGCCACTCACAAAGTAAAGAGAATCCTCACCCGATTCTGAATGAGATTCCTTTTGGTATCGAACGAGCCCTTGGCATTACCTATCGTAAGGGACAGGATCGTCGAAAGGAGCTCCATCTCGCAGAAGAGAGCGCCACTCTTCAATCCTATCTGCTCTTTCCCATGAGTGCGGTGGCAGAGATGGGGTCCACGCGTTCTCATCATCTTGCGATCGATAGTGGACGCAGTCACCTCCCGCGTCGCATCATGAAAGACCTCTTAGAAACACTCGGTGACCCAAAAGAGGTGGGAACCTCCCGTGACATTCTTCTGTTTGATGTGACAGGACAAACGCTCGGAAACATCCCCCTCGCAGACTATATTGAGGGTCTTACCATTCCCTCGTTGGGCGTGGGAGATGCCTTCTCTGTCCTTCAACACATTGGAATGGATCACATGGAACTTCATGCGGATATTCTTCATGCGTTAGAACTTCACACCACCGCCTATCAATCGACTCTTCTCTCTACACTCGCCACTCTTCGAGGCATGCTCTCGGAAATGCCCGCTACAGAACCCGAACTCCACCCATTGATCGAACACCCTGCCGTCTTGGATATGATTCGTAGTGAACCCCTCTTGGTCCAGGCACTAGAAGAATATGAACGCACGAATCCATCGTTGGCGGCATCCGATATTGGTAAAATGGCCTATTTATTGAAGCATCATGCGAATTATGTTCAAGTGGTTGCGGGAAAAAATACGATAGAGATCGCAAAAGCCCTTGTGAGTGCGAATCACGAAAACTATTTGGAGAGTCGTCGAAGAAATGACATCCTTCGCGAAAGAGAGGAGCAAGCCGGTCTTCGCCCTGTCCGAAATGCGTGTTCCCATGTATCGGATCTCGTGCGCATTCGACGAGAGAAAGAGGACAGTGAACGCTTCGCCCTTCTTATAACGTTCGTGAAACGATACCAAGGCACGCACGATGATCAATGGATACACTGTGTCGTCTGTAAAGAGCACTTGATTTGTGTTCATGAGCGCCTTCAACTTCAGGCCTATCTTCATACCACAGAGAAGTCTGTGATCGAGAAAGAAATCATACTGACATGTTCAGGGGGACAATTTCAAGGACACTACATTTGCCGCATTTGCGGCCAAACGATCCGAGAATTGGACATTGATACGAGTATGAAGTTTGACAAGGATGGAAAGCCGATCTCGGGTGGAGCCGTTGTCATGGAGGAGGAAGAGGATCTGGAGGACGTGATGGATATTCTTACGACAACCCCTGTGGAATCCGAACCAGTAATGAAGCTGTCCCCAGAAGAATTGGCGTGCTACCATGTTCTTCGTGATATGGTGGAATACATTGGAGTTCCTGTGACGCAAGATGAGTATATGAAAATGATATGGGCGATCATGGATTACATTCAGCTGTATGAAGCAGAAGAGAGGGAGACACGCACCCCCGCATCCGATGCCCGCCATTTGATCATGGCCGCCGCGGTCATCCTCTTCCTTACCATTCAAACGCATGTCCCTTCCTATGTGATTCGAACGGTTCTACCCGATTGTCCCGCTCCTGAACACGGATCTCCGTTTCATGGGTATCCATTGGTCGAGGATCCCTCTCAGAAACAAGGGCTCGAGTATATGGCGTGCGCGGTAGCCTCGATGAAAACCAATACTCTTGTGTGGAATCGCGCTGGATTTCTTACGATGGAGCCAAAGAAACGGCGAAAGGGAACGCTGATCTTTATGGAACAGATTCTTGAAAAGATCCTTCCTGATGTCGTGATTCAAGGACAACTTTACGATAAACGTCAAGAGAAAGCGGATGCTCGCACACGTGATTTGATTTCTCCCACGTTTTTGCCTGAGCAGCTTGTGTTGTCTCCCGAGGATGCGGCAAAGGATGCGATTACGCCTGAAGTGGCTCGTATGACAGGAGATGCGGGAAAGCGCGCCTTGGTGACACTATGGATTCGTCAGGCCCATCATCATGCGCGAGAGACGGCGCTCTTGATTCGCGGATCCGTCTTTTCAGAAACGTCCTGCTGTGTGGCGCCTCTTGTTCAACCAGGAATAGGATGGAAATCTGACATCTTCCATGGAGATCTTCCAGTGCGCGCCCTTCAACCCCTTCAGCAAGGGTCCATGTTACTTACCCATTTCATTCCTCGCCCACTTGATACCAATGTGGTGGACCCCAACCCTGATTTGTATTATCGTCTTTTTTTGAAATACTGCTTTCAAGGTCCTCACATGGGTCATCCTCATGAGCCCAATTTGTTGAACACGTGTTCGTGGTGCGGATTTCAATTTCCTACTCATCCCTCGATGATGAATTCCGATACGGAAGGAAAGGCTGCGCTGGTGTCCCAAAACATTGTCACACGCACAGCCGAGTTTACCGCACTGTTAGATACGATCCACCGTGTCAATCATGTAACACCCCCCGTGTATTCGATGGGATGGAAGACCGTTCTGTTACACATGGCGAACAAGATGAACACACTCTCCGTTCAGGCCCCACGAGAGGAGATTCTTCAGGCGATGAAAGCATATCTTGAGCGAAAGGAGATGGCACGCCTTCCCTCTCCTCTTCCTGCCGACCAAGAGAGAAATGACAAGGAGGGGTGGAAATCCATCCTGGCAAACACCATGGATCAAATTACCACACAGGATCTTCGTGTCTCGCGATCGGATCTAATTTCCGTCATGGAGACGATTTTGATCATGAATCAGTTCGGTGCGATCCAGCCGCCCCCCTTGATGGAATGGCAACGCGTGCTCTCCGAGACAACCACGCGAATGTTGCGACTCCCCCCTGATGCCGAGCGAGATGACATTGTGGTGGCAATGGGCCCCCTTTCCGATCTCTCCCTTGCGTCCGAGACAATTGTCACGAAACAGTGCCAGTCCTTTCGGCTTCAGCAGGCGCTTCCTCTTCTCAAAATGATCGCGGCGCTTCCATGGGTCGCCTTCTTCCAAGTGCTGTCCTCGTATTTGATTGTGCCTCTTCAACGTGTGCTATCAGGATTTGCGGATGATGCCCTCTTTTTCACGTATGAGCTTCAAGAGGATCTGTCTCTTCTTCACGTGGAAGAGGACCTTGCGCCTATCTTGGAGCGTGAACGGAAACTTCAATCGCAATTGCGAGATGAACTGCCTGAAGTCGCAAGTGAAAAGATTCAGTATCTGATCCATCAATGGCGAGTGATCTTGTCTTATTCGTCAACGATTCGTCCCATGAGCGTTCCAGGACGAGAACGAACGTTGGAATATCTTCAGCGTGCGATTCTGTATGGTCCACTTGCCATGCTATTGTCTCCGTCTGCGCAAGATGCGATTCAGGCGGCGACCGATTCGTCTTCCGAACACCTTGCGCGCATCATTGCGTATTGCTTGGCAAAATATAACAAAGAGCGTATTTCGTATAATGATCAGGAACTGAAAAACAAAATTGCAATTCGTGAAGAAAAAGAGCGTGTGAACATCATTGCGGAGTTCAACGCCCTTAGTGATGAAGAGCGTGCGATGGAGCTCATGAACAAACGGAAAGGCCTTGGAAAATGGGCAGTCGGTGGAACCAAACTCATTTATGCCTATGATAAGGAATATTACGATCAAGAACGAGAGAAGCGTGCTCGAGCAGGAATCATGGAGGAAGATGAAGAAGGAGAAGAAGGGTATGACAATAATCAACACGCGGATGATGACGAAGAATAAGCGCGCGGATGTCCCCGTTTTTTCTATGACGAACAAGAAGGAATGTCTCTTCTTGTGTATGCGGGGTTGTTGTATTTACTCGGCATCTCCATTGTGTTGATGATCAAACCGCTGCTGATGTTTTCAGAAAAAGGGATCTGGAAGGAATTTGGCATTGGTCGTCCGTCTGCCACCCATACATGGTTGCCATTCTGGCTCTTCTCTATGATCTGGGCAATTCTATCCTATCTGATTGTTCTACTGATTGCGAGTCATACCGGTCTGGCGGGAGTACATACGCCTACGGATCTGCCCATCACAACGGAAACATTGGAACCTGAATCGGTTTCTAGAAAGGCAATGACGACGAGTCATTCTGTTTCTAAAAAGAAAACCATTGCGCCATCGGACATGAAGGCAGGGTATTACATGCTGGATATGAATGAGACGGCAAAACGAGGTGTTCCGAAATACATCTATGTGGGCCCCGAGGCACCTCATATGATTTATCATGAGATGGAGGGCTCGGAGGACTAACACTCCGAAGAAACACCCGAACCAATCACCACTCCAAACATCATTGCGAAAAAGGTGTAAAAACCATACGACGCCGCCATGATGCTTGGATGTGCCTTTTCCACCTCTTTCAAAGAAGGGGATGGTGCGCAACACGCCGACGCAGGCGGTGCGATCACCCATGGTGCGACGACGGATGCGATGGGTATACGGCAGAATGATATCGATGCAATTCCGATTCCGATTAGTGTGGTGAATACAGTGGGCAATGCCCCGTATAGAATGGTCTTCCCATGAAGGCTAGGACACATTTGATATTGCGATTGAGTTTGAATGAGCGCAGAGAGGAGATATCCGACAAGAGGGACAATGGTACATAGGGCCACATAGAGGGCATTTCCCGTAAAATGGACAAAAATCCCTCCAATCACCACCATCATCAAAATCCCTCCAATGATACCAAGGCCAATCGAAAAAGAGCTCATCGTATCCGGATGGGACATCTATCGTTTGATGGGAAAAAGGGGGCACACTGTGTCCGCGGAAACCGTCAAATTCATTGGATGTAGTAGGAATGTCAAGCGAGGTCAGACGGTTTTATAAAGACCGTGCCAAGGCGATTGACACTGATTGGAAACGGTTTGATTATGATGAGGAGGGGAACATGGTAGAGCGCACTCAAAATGAGGAGGGGCAGTATGTGGTTGTGAAAACCATTGCGCTTCCTACCTATCGCCCATTGACGTATGAAGAGCGTGATACGATGGAGCGACTGCGTCAAGAGGCCATTGCGGAGGCCACCACTCTCTTTGAAACCGCTCGCCGTGCGTTGTATGATGCGTCTCGTGGATCCAATGAGCAAAATGAAAAAGAACAGGAGAAGGATCTTCTCGCATTGAATCGTGCAGTCCGCGATGCCGAATATGAGCTCTATCGTGCTCGCTTTCCTCTTCGCAGTATCACGCGCGATTCATCGGTTCAGATTCGAAAGATGGATTTCTCTCAAACCGATAAGCGTCTGCTTCCGTTTGATGTGTGGATCGCATCGACCTTTCCCTTTTCCCTACAGAACTACTATGTGCGAGAGGGAGAGTCTGTCGCCCCCCTTCAAAGTGTTGCTGAACTTCAACAGCAACGTGTGATCCTCTTTTCGACCCCTGATGCCAATGAGCACGGATATTTGTCGTTGGAATGGGCGGTGGATCTAGAGTTTCAGGGAACGATGTATCATTCGGCGAAGCAGGCCGTATATGCTGAAATGGCAAAGATCGCAGGAGATGAGGAGGGATTGCGCGCGATCATGGAGAAGGACTCCCCTCTCTTGATTCATTATGAAAGGAAAGGATCGGAAGAGGAGTGGAAGATGAACCTTGCGCGGTTGTTGTATGAAGTCAATCTTCAGAAATTCACTCGATATGCTGAGTTGAAAGACATGCTACTTCAAACAGGCACGGATGTGTTAGGAGCATCGGTGCCTTATGATGCGTTGGTGGGCATTGGACTTTCCATGGATCGTAAGGAGGCCACCCAACAAGAATATTGGACAGGAGAGAACCTTCTTGGAAGGGCGTTGATGGAGGTTCGGCGAGTGCTTCGAGAACAAGCGGCACCCGCTGCCCCTGAAACCGCGGAACCTGCGCCTGCTCGTCGTGTGATCTCTCGACCAAGACGGGTCAATCGAAATGCGTCTGCTGCGGTTGCATCTGCGGCCTCGGCCGTTCCCTCTGCTGCGGTTGCGTCTGCTGCCCCATCTGCTGCTCCGTTTGTGGTTCCTTCTGCTGCGGTTGCGTCTGCCTCGTCTGAGGTCCCTGCCAGACGCGTCATTCGTCGCCCCACACGTGTCGCCCCTTCTACTGCGCCAGAGGGAACTCTTTGAGCCGAGACTCATTTTGATCACAGTCTACCGCGGTGACATCATATTGGTAACAGACCGAGTTATTATCTTTATAGATGATCTTGTTTGCCGTATCGGGGGTAGGATAGGCATAGACAATCCTTTTCTCAGGCTTGATACAAAAAATAGCAATCGTGCCAATCACAAGGCCGCACAATAATGGGATCACCTTAATATGTTTGAGCATTCTATGAAGAGTACACATAAATTATAAGAGGGCTAATCAGAATGGGAATGTTACACTTCCTACAAGATAAACGGTTTGACATCTTTTTTAGTGTCATCCTTGGTGTTGGCATCATCTGTATGATGCGACCGATCTGTGAAGGAAAAGAGTGTTCGATACGAAAAGCTCCTCGAGAGAAGGACTTTGACAAGTTTGTCTACCGCATGGGAGGAGACAAATGCTACCAATTTAAAACGAAGATTGTCTCTTGTCCCGCATCAGGTGCGGTAGAAGCATTTCAGCAACCACCCCATGATCTATGGGAACATGCCGCGAAGAGCGCAGACGCGTTTGCTCGACGCCCGACTCCGATTGTGTGAATAGTTGGCGAGAAAGGATTTCTTTTCGTGGTAGAGAAATGGCATCCGCAGGGACCCTGTTAAGTGATCTGGATGGAAAGGCTCCGGTCTTGAATCACAAAGATGACGATCTTGTCAACAAAATTCTGGCAGATATGAACCTTCCTAGTCCATCCAATCCAGTCATGAATGCGGCCCCGTCCGGTCGAATGATTCAAGATCCGAATCCCAACACCACCTATCCCGTGTCGATGGATCCGGCGACCGCAACGGCCCACATGATTGGAAAGGATTATCCATCCCCCGCAGACTTTGCGAACATGATGCACTCACCGAGTTACCGACCGGACCCCTATGCCCCTATCATGTCACAACAGCACGCCGCTCCTACTCTTGTAGAACCGGTAAAGAACAATATGTATGCCGACATCCTTGCACAGATCAAACAGCCTCTCATTGTTTCGCTCATTGTTTTTCTTCTGAGTCTTCCCATTATCCATGTGTTGATCGGACATTATGTCCCTTCTCTCTTGCGCATTGGAGGCGATTTGACTACGGCGGGTCTTGTCGTCAAATCCCTGCTGGGTGGTTTCCTCTTTTGGTTTATTCAAAAAGTGCTCGTCCCTCTCATGGTGGTCTGATAAAAGTTTCTCCCACCGCAAATAGAGGAAATGAGGTTCAATCAAATGACCTATCACATTTCATTGGCCCTTCTCGTTCTTACTGCAGTCTATCTCATGATGTATTCGGGATTGACTGGTATTCTACTGGTAGCAGCGGCCACCATGATCTCTGCTGCCTTTTTGGAGAGTGTGGAGATGGTGACCGCCGTCTGTGTCATCGCCGCGCTTCTCTATGTCCTTGTCTTTAAACGATATATCAAGCATCTTGAGCCGTTTCAAGATTCTCCCTCTTCCATCAAGAGCCGCATTGGCTCGATTCAACAGAACTATTCACAGAAGGGACGAGCCGTGCAGAAGGCGGAGCCTCAAGGAGTGTATGATAAGAGCGTAGAGGGTTTTGCGGACGTGAGCTCCGAAAAGAAAGAGGGTGCTCCCTCGGAAAGCTCGTCGGCCACCCAGATTGTTCCTCAGATCCATCCTGAAGAAGTGGAACGTGTAACCGCTGCTGTGGAGCATGAAGAGAAGGAGCACAACGAACACCACGAAGAAAAGGACAAAAAAATCGCAAAGGAGGATTTTCAGTCCGCGACCAATGGTCTCTTTAAATTGGGTCAAATGCCCTCCGAGCACACGGGAGGCCCTCATTTGGATGCGGGAAGCACGATCATGAAGGCCATGTCGTCGTTTGACAAGAATACGGTGAGCGCGATGACGGCGGATACCAAGAAACTATTGGAAACGCAGAAGGGCCTCATGAGCATGTTGAACGAGATGCGCCCTGTTCTCAAGGATGGGAAAGAGCTTCTGGAGACGTTTTCAGGCATGTTTGGTGGAAATTCCTCCGCCGCCAATATGCTGTTCAAGATGTAATCATCGTTATCCATCGTTCTACATACCCCATAATAGTACACAAGGTTAGAGCACACATGCGCTATCCTCGTAGTTGTCCACCAGGTGTGTTTTGTTTATCCACGGATCTGTTACTCACATTAGGCGTCATGATCCTGTTGATCGGTGCGGGCCTTCTCTATGTTCAGGTTCTGTTGCGGCCAGGACCCTCTGCGTCCCACGGCCCATCCCTTCCTCCTGCTCTTCCTACGACTGTGGTGACGGTCGCCCCCTCAGGAGATTCACGGTATGATCGGGCCCCTCAACCTCTTCGAGACTGGAGGGCAGTCCCTGAACTTCCCCCACGTGCCTCGGCCCTTCCTTTTAATATTCCGACGCAAGGTCTCCCCGAATCCTTTCAATCGGTGGGAGTCATCAATGTAAACGATCAAATGCTTCCCTTGTATGGTCGTCGCACAACAGGAGGAAGCGACCGATGGAATTATTATACGCGCACGGATACCTACAATCCGGTCCCCCTCCCTGTGAAATTTCAAAAACGAAATTGTATGGACGGCGTCGGTTGTTCCGAAATGATGTCAGGAGAGACGGTTATGATCGATGGACTTCAGAAAGAAGGAAAAGCCCAGCTGTATGGTATGGATGGCCCCACCTATCTTCCAGGAATACTGTAGAGATGCAATCTGCCCTTCGCACACGATCGATCGTTGTATTGTTTTCGATACTGGCCATGGGATGGATCGCCTATGCGCTCTATGGATCGGCCGCCACCATGGGTCGCGCAACCCTTCGTGTGACTCCGCAAGAGGCCCGTGCCCGACGATATGGGCGCATCTTTGATGTGCGAAGCCCTGTAGAGCGTGACCGTCTTGGATATCTTCCTCATTCTCTTCCCTTATCCATGGAGAATCTGGAAATGGGCCTTCCACTGGATCTTCCATTGACCACTCGTATTTTGGTCTATTCGAATGGAGATGATCGGGCGAAGCGCGCTGCCGAACAGATCTCTCGCATGGGATACCCTGTTCAGTATCTTCAAGAGACCTACCAGGCGCTGATGCCAGGCGCATAAGCGGTCCGACATCGAAATAAATACGTCTCAATGGGATAGAGGAAGCATGTTATGCCCCATTGATAGTTATTCAGGACTGATTACACTAACGGGGGGAATCTCACCTGTTCATCTGAAAAACATCACGACCAATGCGATGGCTCTCCCCATGGAAAAACTGACATTTCCTGTGCGACGCACCCCGCCCACACGATCAGGAACCTTTCTTCAAGAAGTGAATCCAGAACAGAATCTATGTTCCGTAAAAGGAAACAAAGGAGAACTGAATCAGATTCAGATTTGTAAAGAAACCCATGTGGGATACCAATTGCCTGGAAACAACCAAAAACCTGTTGCGGAACTCATCTTATCATTTCGTGTGACCACTCGTGCCGCAGGAAGTGCCGTGTATGATGGAATTCTCCTGTGTCTACCGATCTATGCGGCGATCCCCTCTCAACAGGATCATCACGAATATCTCGCAGCAGTGCTGAATGGGTCGATGACGGCGGATGCGGCAACACTTCCCTCTCTCTCCTCTCTGTTTTATTCATCTGAAAAGGACACCTCACAGGTTTCTTTGTCGTATAAGACGTGTGTGGAGATACAAACCGCAAAAGGGGTGTCCACCCGCCGTCTCGCCGTCTATGTCTTTCCTCGTGGCATTCATATCGCCTCGAATGTCCTCGAGCCCTTCCTTGCCAGTTATCCTCTCCAGCGCTTTCAACTTCCCTCGGCGATCCGAGACGGGAATGCTACGGCAAGCAAGTATCGTTTTACGAATGAAGGAGAGAAGGAGATCACAGAGACGTCTTCCGAGGGATTCTTGTATACGACCCCTGTGAACAGCTGTCACGAGGAGTTCACATTGAAATTTCAATATTTTGCGCGCCCCCCTCCGATTCCGTCTGTGTCTCCTTCGTCGTCTATCACAAAAAAAGCCCTAACCACATCTCAATACAAGTGTGTTCCGTTTGATAAACTTGCGAATGTATCAGCAAATGATACTGTTCATATGAGTCCCACACTAAAAAGTGTGCTGGAGACGCAAGAGAAGTTTAAACAGTTTCAAGAGGGAACACATGCCACAGGACTCTCTTCCGAACAGATGGAAGGGATCATTGCGGGGGCGATCTTGAGTGTGGGGGCAATCATAGGGATCGGTTATGCGGTGTATTATCGCACATCTACATAGTATCATGTGGGAAATCGCTGTTCTTCTCGTATTGATTATCCTTCTTCTGATCGCTGTATCGTATGGGGGAGAGAGGGCCTCGATCACACTCGAACCGTTTGATGCCTACTTATCAGAGTGTCCATCAGGCTTTCAAACGTTTTATGCGCCGAGTGGAGATGTGATGTGCTGTCCAGGGGAGATCGTAGGTCAACAGTGCCTCTCCGATCGGGTATGCACACTCGGTGCGGAAACGCCTACGATTCCACGGTGTATCGATCAGGTAAAACAAGCACAGCTCAAAAAAGTGGAAGAGACATGTCCTCCTTCGATGACCTCTTATTTTGAAGACAAGGGGCAAAAGAAGAGTGGATGCACGGCGGGACCCTTGTTGGATAATATGATGGGTCCACGACAAGCCTCTCAGCCCACATGCTATGTCTATGCGACCCAACAAGAAAATGATAACGCCGCGAATAGCTGTTCGAACCTCAAAGAAATGGAGGAATTCCCTTGTTTTGGAACGGATTGTAAAAAAGCATTACGAGAAGATAAACAACATATGCCGCAACTCGTGGAGGTTTCTTTTCGTGATCCTGCGGGAATTCCACGTGTCTCCTATACACGCGCATCGATCAAACGAGAGTTGATGGCATTTAGCGCACGTAACAATAGAACAATCGATGACCGAGATAATGAATTATTAGAAAAATCCCCTATTATTTCGGAAGTGGCCAAAGCCTATTTTGTCGATAAAACCCTACATGATTCGGATGTCATACTACGTTAATTGTGGAGACGCAAGCGTCCCCGCACCCCTATGGGGACACTTCGTTTCCCCACACCCCTATGGGGACACTTCGTTTCCCCATACCCCTCTCCAATGGAGAGAACGTGATTCGATACACATATATAATGATACAAAAAAGAAAAGATCGACATGTGGTTTATCTTTTCTTTTTAATGATCGTAATGATGATTTATCTGCTCCCACACTCTCTAAAAGAGAGGGGTGTGGGGTAAAGCATCCGCAGGATGCGAACGCTTTAGTGAAACGAAGTGTCCCCACCTAACGTCTCCACGCCCGCCACATGGCCCACTCCCAAGTGTTCAAAGAGGGCCGCCGCCCCCGATCCCTGGGCGTTACTCGACAGCGGATAGACACCCTCCAGCACGTGTTTTTGTTGAATGCTCTCCCCCACAGGTTCAAAGAGGGTCACATCCATTTCCTCCTCGGGCAGAAAGGTTGCATCGCGAAAGGAAGGAGTATCAAACGGATGTACGGGAACGGTCCGTTGTGGAAGAGACGCCTGTTCTACCGTCGCCTGGGGAGGCTCGTGAACATCCATCGCATCCCATTTCTTTGCCGCCACCTCCACTTTGCGCCGATTGCGTTCCATATACAATACTCCTACCACAAGAAGACCCATGATGCCCACAGTAGGTCCCACGTGAATCAAAAACAGAAGCATCAGAATCACGGCAATGCGCAGAAGAAGATGATCCAATAGCAACAGAGCCGCTGTGGGAAGAAAGGAGGAGGCCAATAGAGGGATTGTCAGAACAATAAAATAGATGACTTCGCGCGGATCCATCTCTCTGTGTAGAGTATTCTTTTTATGAAAAATTTGACAGCGACCGATTCTTCTCCCTCTTACTAGACATGTCCGTTCAAGAGAAGAATCGGGTGCTGACCACAAAAGGATACGCCATCACGAAATCGTGGTTGACTCCCCTTCAAACCAATGAACTTCGTTCGACGCTGACGGTATCCCCCAAAACATCCGACCGATACCAAAAAACACACTTCCCCATTTACTATGAATCCAAAACGCGCTTCTATGTTCCACGTCATTGGGGAAAAAAGAAATTTGGCGAACCGGAAGCGAACATTGTCCCTGAAGGAATCGCTCTTCCTCCTACCGTCACCTTTCGTGCGAACTTCCCCCCTCATGATTTTCAAGAGGAGATCATTCAAACCTTCTTAGACAAAGGAGGAAATGGACTGATCTGTGTCCCCTGTGGATATGGAAAAACCTATATGGCGCTCAACATTGCGCTGCGTCTTCGTCGTCGCTTCTTGATCATTGTGGACAAAGAGTTCCTCATGAACCAGTGGAAATCAGAAATCGAAAACTTTACCGAGGGAACGCGTGTGGGTATTCTTCAGGCGCACACTGTCCAAATGGACGCAGAAAAGTATGATGTCACCATTTGTATGATTCAAACGATTTGTCGCCGTGACTTTCCAGATGGCTTCTTTGACCAATATGGTCTAACCATCTTTGACGAATGCCACCATTTAGGAGCATCCTACTTTTCCCGCGCGCTTCGAACCATTCAAACGGCCTATATGTTGGGTCTTTCCGCCACGCCCGATCGAGAGGATGGCCTCTCGTGTGTCTTCGAATACCATTTAGGAGAGGCCGTCTACAAAAACACGAAACGTGCCCCTGATCAAGAGGCGGTGGTCAAAGCGATATGGTTTGATTCAGAAGACCCCGCCTATCATGATGTTCCCGTAAACTGGAGAGGTGAAACCGTCACAGCGACTCTTCTGAATCAAGTGGCCGCCTGTGAACCGCGAAACCAACGAATCTTTCGTGTGATGTGTGAATACGCCGCAGATCCACGTCGATTCCTTCTTGTGCTAAGTGATCGCATCGCACAACTCGAGTGGTTTGAGAAGGCCCTTGGTGCCACCTCCTTTGTTCACGGATATTACATTGGAGGCATGAAACAGTCTCTGTTGGATCAGAATGCGGCAACCTGTCAGATCCTATTGGCCACGTATCAGATGGCGAGTGAGGCCTTTTCCGTGAAGAAGTTAAACACAGTGTTTCTGGCCACGCCACGAAAGCATGTGGAACAATCCACGGGACGCATTTTCAGACAGCGAGTGGAGGAACGAGCCGTCGCCCCTCACATCATTGATATCATTGACTCTCATGACTGTCATAAACGTCGATGGTATGTGAGACAGAAATTCTATAAAGAATGCCAGTATACGCTCATTCATATGGATCGTCCCGCACGAGCAGAAGAGCAACGCGAGGCACCCATCCAGGAGTTTGCGTTTCGATTTTCGCAGGCAGCGATACGCGCAGACGAGGATGAAAAAGAATAACAATCGAATTCTACGGGTATAGTAACATGAACTCTTTCCTTCTCTCTAGCATGTCTCTCTCTTATCATGGGAAAGGGAGTATGATACTGGAACCTCTTCAATCCATGATACAACTGGCTCTGCTCAGTCTATGTCCTGTCGGCACCAAACTGACCATCCATGACAATATTGTCTCTCTTCATTTTCCGACACTGATTCAACCATTCGAGCGGTGGTATCACTCCGATCGAAAGGATGACCTCTATTTTTTGTATGCTGTTCTTCGGCGCTTTATCAAATGGTATGATCCCACCACCAACAAAAAAAGCCCTCTTCCTGTCGAGATGTATCAATTGATTCTCTCGATGAGCATGGAGGGATTGACACAGTTGCTCAAAACCTATCACACCTCGGAATGCAATACGGTGGTACAGGTCATTCACATGTATCGCCATATGCTAGAACATCCCACTCTGTCCTATCAAGAGGACTCGGCGGAACACGGGATGGAGTCTGTGTTTGAAACGATTCGCAGTCTCTATGATCCGACACTCTTACAAGTGATTTATCATACGCTATTATGTGTGCGAAAAGAGCCGTTGGTAGTCTATCAGCAGACGATGATGAATGGATTAGCACTGTTGATGCAAAAGAGTCATCAGGAGATCAAAGAATGGATCAATCTTCATCTCTCTGTGTAATGGTGGGGACGCTTGCGTCTCCCGTTACTTACGATGATTTCGCTTGGATCGTTTGGACTGCTTAGACCGTTTGGACCGCTTGCTGCGTTTCGATCGCTTTCCGCCCGTCGTCAAACACGCACGGTTCATCGATCCCGCCGCATACGGAATCTGCGTTAGAAATCCTGGGCTTGCGCCTCCAGCAGGGAGAACCAATGCCTGATTGGAATATCCCGCATTGGGTGCCTCATATCGCATCATGTCCGCCGCGCCCACATGAACCGCAGGAAACGCACCGCCATGCTGATTCAAGGAGTTCGGCGCCCCCTGTTCGCAAGGAATGGAATGCGCCATCGAAGGGGCACGCATACCAATGTCGCTTCCCGCAACAAGAGGACCCATGTTCATCTCATATCGTCCACCACGCTGTACCTGAGAGGCGGTGTGTGCGCCCGCAGGGATCTGAACACCTGGCATACTGATGGTGTGATTCTCATACATGGAGGCAGCCGCCGCGGCACCACCGCGTGACTTGCGCATGCTGCGCTTTCCACCGGACGCGCGATACGGAAGACCAGTGCTCGGCACGCTCTGGAGGTATCCTGCGCGCAGAGGGGCTCCCGCACAATCCATGCCTGCCCCCGCATATTTCAGGTTCTCATTGACACCAGGGATGATCATGCTACCCATGGACCAACCGCCTCCACGAACACGGCGGGAGCGACGGCCCCCCTTTCCCCATGAAAGAGGGTTATACCACGACGCACCCTTGGCGGCGATCGCATCCTCAATCTCCATCACGCGTTTCTGTTGATGCTGAATCGCGGGACCCTTCATCCCCACATTGGGCATAGGAATCGGCCCCATCTTGGCAAGCTTTGCCTCTTCGTTTTTCAGCATTGCCTGTAGCTCCTCTCGTGACTTGTTTTCAAGGCTCATTCTACTAGATCACGTGTTTATGTGCGATGAAAAAAGAAGGAGGCCGTTGTGATCGGTGTCTGATCCGGAAGAATACACATCACTTGATATTTCTGAAAGGCTGGCTTCCATTTTACCTCTACAGGCACTCCCTTACTCACCATCTTCCCACGAAGTTCCAAAGACATCGCCATATTGGGAAGAGAGGCCATACCGAGTGATGTTCCTTCTTGAGATACGAGTGAATACGTATCGGGAAGACCCATATTCGCATACGGAAGGCACAACGCGCACAATACAGTGATGATCTCTGCGCTTCGTTTCATGACGGGCGCAATGAACTCGACAGGCTTATGCTCGACCACCGTGACCACATCTCTCCAGTACCAGCGAGGCTGTCGAGCCTGATCCGTTTGAATAATCCAATACACTGCCGAATGATAATGGAGATGCCATTCGGACAAGGGAATAGGGGTAACCACACGAGGCTGAAACGCAAGAAGGGGCTGATCGGGCGGAAGAGAGTTCCAAAACTGGCGCAGGGAGGCCCATCGTTCTGAAAACAGTTGATGGGACCACAGATCACGGCCTTCATACACAAGGAGATCCTCGATTTGAAGAACGGACTCGCCTGCCAATAGATTCGCGAGACAGATGGTTGCGCCCTGTTGAGAGAAAGAAGGAGGGAGAAGCCAACGGAACGTCATTCCTTCTTGACGCTCAGGATACCAGATACATGGCGAGAATCCCTCTAGAAAGATCAAATAGCCCACAGGGCGTTTATCAAACTTCGGCCAGAGCCAGAGGGAGCCCGAGGAAAAGGCGGAGCGGGCACGAGAGAAGGGCATATGAATCTCCATGCGTTGACGAAGAAAGGGAAAGGAGACATAAAGGGCTTCAATGGCCGAGATGTGAGCCACATCTAAGCGATGGAATCGCGGGATTTTTGCCTTTTCAAAGCGATGCGTCGTGTTGTGAATACTCATGGTCTCTAGAAAGATAGGACGACAAATCTTTAGATGCTTCATGGGAGCCGGATAGGCACGTTAAAACGATGAGAAACTGCGATCGTCAAAGGTGTCATTCGCGAATACACCCTGCATAAATTCTCCACCACCCTGAATGATCTCCGTCGAGAAGCCCTGTGCGCCATTTGCTGTCACTTGTTGAGTTGTGCTCGCGATACCAGATGATTCTGCGATAGCAGTATTGTCATTCAGCGGCGGTGGGCGGAAGGATCGCTCGGGATGACGGAGATTCTCGGGATGATCTGAGCTTTCTTGGGGATGGGAGTAGGGGTCTGTCGCCTGAGGAGGGGCGTAGTGAATGACCTCCTCTTGGGGAGCCTGGCTCGGCGGATTCGGACCGGAAGAGACAATGGTACGCTCGGGATAGAGTGGTGCCTGACGAATTTCAATGGAAGCAGGAGCAGGAGAAAGGGGCTGGAAGGCATCCGCCACCACCTCTCCGCCAAACAGGCGATCACGAAGGAACCAATAGGCCACAAAACCGACCACCATGATCACCGCTAGATAGAGTGCGGGGGCCATCGTATCTCTTTTTGGTCTCTTGAAAATCATCGTCTCCACACAACAGCACTCCGCTTATGGGGCCGGAGGCCACCTGTAAAAATTGATTCTCCTCACGCTCCTAGTGAAGGCCACGAACTCCACTCTCATGCCCGCCGTCCCTACGATCCTTCTTACCACAAAGGGAGAGATCCGAAAGGCGAATCTTCCCCTTGCTGAGGATGGGGCACTTACCATGGAGAGTATCCAGCACTATGTGAAAAAGAAGGACGTTCCCGAAGTCATTCATCAATATGAACAGGAAAAACAAGTGTGGACGGTATTCGGTTACAAAAAAGGAAAGAAAGGAACAGAAAACAAGACGGAACTTCCCGCTCCCTGTAGCACGGTCCTCTTTGGAGATGCCCTGCTTGTGTTGTCTTCTACGAAGAACTGGTCTCACCCGCTTCCATGTATCATTGACCAATGGACTGCGTTCTGTCAGGAGCATCATGAAGAAGAGGAGGAAGAGGAGGAGGAAGAAGAAACCGAATCCATCAAGGACCTATTTGAAGAGAGCGATGATGAAAAAGATCCCCTTGTCGACAAAGTAGACGAGGAAGAAGAGGAAGAGGAGGAGGAAGAAGAGGAAGAAGAAGAGGTGCCCGTTGCTCCCAAGCGCCGCGCTCCCATCTATACCAAAGTGGATACCCATGCGCTGAAAGAGGAAATTCCAATTACCTCGGAACCCTCCTCTTCACCGCTTCGTCTACGTTGTCTCTCTCATCTCCAATTCTTACTTGCCTTCTTTCCTCAAGAGGAGATTCATGCCCTGGAGAAGGCAATCTTTGAGGCATCCCATCGGTATGCGCAGGACCATTACATTGCGCGCAATTGGAAATCGGACTCTTTCTCAGAAGTCTATCGTCAACGCATGATGTCGATTCTGAGCAATCTCCATCCGCAGAGCCCCGTTCAAAATGTGCGTCTGCTGCGCCGTGTTCAAGAAGGGGAATTCAGTCTTGCGTCTCTTGCCACCATGACGGCCTATGAGATGTTTCCTGAGAAGTGGTTCGCGTTGAAAGATAAGCTCCTTCAACGAGAGCAAAAGATTCTGGAGGGAAACAAGAGTCGTGCGACGGATCAGTTCAAGTGTCGCCGCTGTCAAAAAAGAGAGTGTACCTATTATGAGTTACAAACGCGCTCGGCGGATGAGCCCATGACGATCTTTATCACATGTCTGAATTGTGGAAAGGAATGGAGACAGGGTGGCTAATCCGTCTCTTGTAGAAGGAGAGAAACACCTAAATGACGTTGAATAAGAAGTTTCTGTTCTTCGGAGGGGATCATCAAGTGCGATTCTATTTTATTAAAGGTGTGTCGTGGAAAAGAGCAGAGATGATCTGCGTCTTGTTGAGAGAGACCATGGTGGAGCCTTGTGCGAATGAGCACTTGAAGAGACTCGGGGGTCACTCTTTTTTTTGAAAGGGGGGACACAAGAGAGAATGGCCCCTCTTTGAAAAGAGTCCGTTTTTTGAGAGGAACCAGCGTCCATTCTGAGGAAAAGAGAGCCGTCATACGGGATAAAAAGTCTATCTGGATCAAAGAAAGAGAATCTCATCAATTTTATACGAGAAGGGTAGAAGCATGCGTGTGGTGCTCCCCTTGGTCTCTAGTCTTCCAAAAAATATTCCTATTTCGTTCTCTTTACTCCATGAACTAGAATATCGGAATCAATGCCGCCAGGGAGACAAGCGCGGACGGCAACGAGCCTGTAGCGAATATCAGAAGAAGGCGATTACAAGAGAAGCAGGTCGGCCACGCGCCAGTATTCAAACGTACCGTTCGGCAGTGGACGTTTAATGATAAAGGGTAGACGTTTCTGTTCCAATTCCAAACGGGCAATGTCGCGCACATCCGTAATGTGTTTCGGAATGGATACAAACGGTGCGGAACCCTTGCTTAATTGATTCGCCCGTAGTCCAATGATTTTTGTCCGCTCAAAGACGGTCATAAAGGGGTATGTCCGGTGATTCGCGTCGGCCTTGTCTCCATGAGGAACCATCACATGAAGAGGGACTCTTGGCATTACTTGCTCCACGTAGTCCAAGAGACATTCAGGATGTTGTTGATAGAGCTTCTTGAGTTCGGGTTTCATGTCGGCCACGAGATCCTCCACCTCGGGCTCTTCGTATTCTTCCTCCCACTCTTCTTCATATTCTTCTTCGTCTACGGCGGGGTCCATGGTATTCTCTATGTCTCTCTGATTCTTTAATTCCTCGTCAAATTTATGCCTTTGTGGCCTCGTCAAATTTTTACGTAGCGGGCTCGTCCAATATGTGCCTTTTTCGTTCCGTGGGGGAGTAGACGATGAGCTCTCTCTTTCTTGGTGGGATCATCTGCCCCTTTTCAATGGATCAAATGATCTCGTATGGATTTCGTATCATGGAACAACATGAGGACATTGTTCTTCTGACACGTGATCCTGATGCTCCCCTTGTTCCGTCTCTTTCCCCACCCGATTCTTTTTGTATGACGTGGAACCTGGATCATTATCCAGCGACATGGGAGGGCACACGACAATTGAATCATGATCTACAAGAATGGCATGTATCGGATCATGATCGTATGGTGTTACTGTGGACGCATCAAGAACGTGGGGGCGCTTCGCGCCCCCACACCCCCCTCCCGCGGAGACATTCTGTCCCCACACCCCTCTCCACAGGAGCGAACACGACATCGCAGTGGGGACACGTAACCCACACCCGTTTCATATGAAGATAGGGTAGATACTAGTCCTCTCCTATGGAAGGGGGTATGGGGGCGCGAAGTGCCTCCATAGGGGTGTGGGGGCGCAAAGCAGGCCCGCAGGGACTGCGAGCCTTGTGCGAAGTGCCCCCACCATATAAAGATCGTTCACGATCTATTCTCAAGTAAGGATGACCGATCGTGTGACATCCTATGACAGCTTTGATGCGATGGGTCTTCCTGATCCATTGATCCGTGGAATCTATGGATATGGGTTTGAGCGCCCCTCCATGATTCAGCAGCTTGCGATTGTCCCCATGAGTGGCTCCACGGACATCTTGGCACAAGCTCAATCAGGAACAGGAAAAACAGGCGCCTTCAGTATTGGCGCACTGAGTGTCGTTGACACCGCTCTCCGTGTGCCTCAAGTGTTGATCTTGTGTCCCACCCGCGAATTGTCACAGCAGACCGAGCGCGTCATTCGATCGATTGGCTCCTTTATGAATCTTGCGGTTCTCTCAGCCACAGGGGGAAATAAACTCCATCAAGACATTCGCACCCTTCAGACAGGGGTTCATGCGGTCGTAGGAACGCCAGGTCGCGTGTTTGATCTCATTCGTCGTGGGGAACTCCACGTGGATCAAATGAAGTATGTGATTTTGGATGAAGCCGATCAAATGTTGGAGGAACTGTTTTCCGAGCAAATTCGTGCGATTCTGGATTGTTCGTTCCCTCCCACTACGAAGCTGGCGCTCTTCAGTGCGACCATGCCACAACATGTGCTGGATGTGGCAGAGACCTATTTGACAAACCCTGTTCGTATTCTATTGCCTCCTGAGGAAGTCACATTGGACGGGATCAAACAGTATTTTGTTTCATTGGAGCGCGAAGAGTGGAAATTGAGTGTCTTGCTGGATCTCTATCAGAACCTGACCGTGAATCAAGCACTGATTTATGTGAACAAGCGTCACAAGGCGGAATGGTTGGCCAAACAATTGGATGCGCAGGGATTTACCTTGGAATACATTCACGGAGAGATGGAGGTGGAGGAGCGCAAGAAGAAGATGGATGATTTTCGTTCTGGTGCGGTGCGCGTCATGATCAGCACAGATTTATTGGCTCGTGGCATTGATGTTCAACAAGTTTCTCTTGTCATCAATTACGACATGCCGATCCAGCGTGAGAACTATGTTCATCGCATTGGCCGGTCGGGACGGTATGGTAAAAAGGGCGTGGCCATTAATCTGATTTGTGGGGAGGAGCATCATGCGATCAAAGATCTAGAATCGCATTATGCAACGACGATTGCGGAACTTCCTGAAGATCTTGCGCTTCTGCATGCGTAAGCCGAAGGCTGCTCACAAGCCGAAGCCTGCTTACAACATGCTATGACGCATAGACGTCGGAAGACCGTGTCCAAACAACAGCATGTAGATGAGCACCACCGCGCCAATGAGCATGCTGCGAGCCTGCGCCACCGCATCTGCCTGGCGAAGACCATAAAACATCACAAGATACAGAATCACAGCGATCAATAGCGCATGAACGAGCATCATCAGGGGAGACTCCATGGTA
>Ga0316221_1001825_pt1 | contig 21041 bp, 15 predicted proteins | sample TBH18007metaG_FD_206003 | JGI IMG/M metagenome (GOLD analysis project Ga0316221, IMG submission 206003) | Freshwater microbial communities from Trout Bog Lake, Wisconsin, USA - TBH18007 | ecosystem: Environmental > Aquatic > Freshwater > Lake > Hypolimnion/Profundal zone | place: USA: Wisconsin... | reverse complement strand
AGACCCGCAGCGGCAAGATTGTGCGCGCGGCGATGTTGCGCGTCTTCCTCGGCCAGCCGCCGGGCGACCTCACCAGCATCGACAACCCGGCGGCGTTCGAGCCCATCGCGGCGCTGGCCAGGTAGGTCGGGCTTTAGGCCCGACAGGATTGGGAACGATACCGAATGTCGGGGATAAACCCCGACCTACCACGTACGGATCTGGTCAGCCGCTGCATTGTCCGGGGCATACTCCGTTTGGAGTAAACAGGCGTCCCAAGTCCTGCGCAGTCTCCGCCAAGACATGCACAGTTCCGGCCGGCGGTTGGGCTATCATGGGTCAACCCCAACGCCCGGTCTCCGGGCCCCCGCGCCATGTCCGCTGCCGTCCGCCCCAAACCCTACCTCGAGCCCCAATATTGCAAGGGCTGCCTCCGTTGCATCGAAGCCTGCCCGCGCGACTGCATCACGCCCGGCTCCGCCATCAACCCCGCCACCGGCCTCGTGCCGGTTGAGCTGCACTTGGAAAATTGCAACGGCTGCACGCTCTGCCTGCAGGCCTGCCCCGAGCCGTATGGCCTGCGGCTGGAGACCGACCGGCCGGGACTCGAGGGCGAGTTCGTGCTCGAGGACCCCGCCAAGCTGTTCGGCGAAAAATGCGTGCCGAACCACTCCGAGGGCGACCTGCCCGACGACCGGCGCGCGTTGCCCGACTGCGAGCCGCTGGTGCTGAAAGGCACCTACGCCACCGCCATCGGCGCGCTGCTGGCGGGCTGCCGCCACGTTTTTGGCTACCCGATCACGCCCAGCACCGAGGGCGCGGAGCTCATGGCGCGCATCCTGCCGAAGCTCAACGGCCACTTCGTTCACGCCGTGAGCGAGGTTGCCGCGGTCAACATGATGTATGGCGCCGGGGGCGCCGGGCTGCCGTGCATGACCTTCACGAGCAGCCCGGGCTTCAGCCTCATGCTCGAGGGCGTCAGCTACATGATCGGCGCAGAGGTGCCCGGCGTGTTCGTCAACATGATGCGTGGCGGACCCGGCCTCGGAAACATCGCGCCCGAGCAAACGGATATCAAGCTGGCCTGCCGCGGCCTCGGCCACGGCAACACCCACGCCATCGTCCTCGCGCCGAGCACGCCCCAGGAAATGCTCGACCTCGCGATCGACGCCTTCGCACTGGCCTTCCGCTACCGCAACCCCGTCGTCCTCCTCGGCGACGGCTACCTCGGCCAAATGACCGGCAAGGTCCGCCTGCCCGGATCAATGATCCGGCCCGGCCTGCCCGCGTGGGCCGTCTGGGGCGACCGCGCGCACCGGCACAATCTCATCAGCTCCATCGCTCTCGCCGAGGCCGATCTCGAGGACCACAACGAGCACCTCAACCGCAAATACGCCGCCATCTCCGCCTGCGAGCAGCGCGTGGACTGCTACCGCTGCCGCGATGCCGAGGTGCTGGTCGTCGCGTGCAACACGCCCGCCCGCATGGCCAAGGGCGCGGTCGAAACCGCGCGAGAGAACGGCGTGAAGGCCGGCCTCTTCCGGCCGATCACGCTGTGGCCGTTCCCGATCGATGCGCTTGCGGAAATCATGCCGGGCGTCCGGCGCATCGTGGTGGTCGAGGCCGGGCCAGGTCAGCTCGAGGACGAACTCCGGCTGGCCCTCAGCCATGCCAACATCGCGCCGCCACCGATTGATCACGTGCGACGCTGCGGCGGCAACCTGCCGGCGCAGGACGAAATTCTGGCGACACTGCTCGCCCGCGAGGAGGTGCTGTCATGAACGCGTTCTACGAAAATTTCCAACGCCACTCCCATGGCGAGGGGCTCAAGGCCCACAGCACGCACTACTGCCCCGGCTGCGGCCACGGTGTTGTCCACCGCGACCTCGCTGCCATCATCGACGAGCTGGGCATCCAGGACCAGACGGTGCTGATCAGCCCCGTCGGCTGCGCGGTGTTCGCGCATTACTACTTCGACGTCGGCAATTCCCAGGCCGCCCACGGCCGCGCCCCCGCCGTCGCCCTGGGGCACAAGCTCGCGCATCCCGAGGCGGTCGTCATCAGCTACCAGGGCGACGGCGACCTCGCGTCCATCGGCCTCGCTGAAACCATCTCGATCGCGCAGATGGGCGTGCCGATCACGGTCATCTTCATCAACAACGCCGTCTACGGCATGACCGGTGGCCAGCTCGCGCCGACTTCGCTGATGGGCCAGAAGACCACGACGACGCCCGAGGGCCGCGGTCCCGCCATGGGCCAGCCGCTGAAAATGGCGGAGCTCATCGCCCAGCTGGACGGGCCGGTCTATGTCGAGCGCGTCGCGCTCTTCGACGCCCGCGAACGCGTGAAGGCCCGCAAGGCCATCCGCAAGGCGCTGAACAACCAGATCGAGGGCCGCGGTTATTCCTTTGTCGAAATCATCGCCGAGTGCCCCACGCACCTGAAGATGACGCCGCAGGAGGCGGAGGAATGGGTGAAGACCAAGATGGCGCCGGTATATCCCCTCGGCGTGAAAAAGGACCTGACGGTCGAGCCGTGGTTCAAGCCCGGCGCGCCCGTGTTCGAGCCCACGCCGCTCCTGGAACTCATTGGCGCCGAGCCCAGCGCCAATGTGGACGCGCACGCGCCGCCGGCCTGGCCCGCGCATCTTCCGGCCCGCGATATCGCGATCAAGCTCGCCGGCTCCGGCGGCGATGGTGCGCAGACGGCGGCGCTGCTGCTCACCCGCGCGGCGATCGCGCAGGGCTACGACGCCACGGACATCCCGAGCTACGGCCCGGAGAGCCGCGGCGGCACGTCGTATGCGGACGTGCACATCGCCGAGCACGAGGTGCTGAACCCGGCGGCCCCCGCGCCGCATGTGCTCGTCGCCTTCAACGCGCCGAGCCTGTGCAAGTTCGCCGCCACGGTGAAAAAGGGAGGCGTGATTCTCTACGACAGTACAATCATCACCGCGCCGCCGCTGCTGCCCGCGCACCTGCGGGTCTATCCGATTCCCTTCACGCAGATTGCCACCGAACTCGGCCGGCCGGTGGTCAAGAACGTCGTGGCGCTCGGCGCCCTCCAGGCCGCGCTGCAGATCCTGCCCGAGAACAGCGTGGTCGACACGCTGCGGCATGTGCTGCACGACAAACCGGCCGTCCTGCCCCTCAACGAGGCGGCGTTCGCGGCGGGTCGTGACGCAGTGGAAGCGCTGCTTTTGCCGGCATGAACTCCGACGCCGCAGTCCTTCCGGAACCGGCGGTTCGCAGCAGCTTTGTCGGCGAGGCCGAGGCCTATGAGTTGATTGTCCGCTCCGGACTCGAGCCGCCGCGGCACGCGGTGATCGGCAAACCGCTGCCCTTCGCGGCGGGCGAACCGGTGGTGCTCAAGGGGCTGGGCGAGGAACTCTGGCACAAGTCGGAAGTGGGCGCGGTCGAATTCATGACTTTTGCGGTCACGCCCGTTATCACCGCCGCGCACGAGATGGCCCGCCGTGTCGAGGACGCCGGTCATCGCTGGATCGACGCGTTGGTCTGCGAATGCATCGCCGTGGCGCATGCGGACGGGCTGCCGTCGGAGGGTTTTGTCTCCCTCGCCCGCGGCGAGGCCGGCTGGGTCGTGCTGTGTGGCTTTGGCGGACTGCAGGCCGACGCGCTCGCGGTCGCGGCTCCGCCCTTGCGCTGGCCGTTGGCGCTGGTCCAACCGGCGGAGGCCCTTGCGGAACTGAAGGCGCATCTGCTCGGCCGGATCTGGCTGGGCCGGCTGCGCGGCACGACGCCGCTGACCACCGAACCCCAATTGGAGGAATTCATCGAGGCGGTCTGGCGGCTCGCGGCGCTGGCCGAGGCGGACGGAATCAACCTGCTGGAGATGAACCCCGTCGTGCTTGATGAGATTGGGCAACCGCGGCCGGTGGACGCGGTGGGTCGCCGGGGAGCGATGCCGAAGCGGCGGTTGGGGCCGCCGGGTGCGTTTTTGCCAGCACTGCGTCATCCCCGCCGCGTTGCGCTCGCCGGCGTGTCGGAAAAGCCCGGTGGCGTGGGGCGCGTCATCCTGGAAAATCTCTGCCGGTGTCCCGCACTGGCGGGCGCCATCACCCTCATCAAGCCCGGCCAGACCGAATTGCTGGGCCTGCCCTGTGTGCCGGACGTTCTGGCGCTGCGGGCTGCGCCGGTGGACCTACTCGTGCTTGCGTTGCCCGCGTCTGCGGCTGCGGCGGTGCTGACGGCGCTCATCGGCCAGGGCGGCGGGGCGGCCGTGGTCGCGCTCGTTTCGGGCGGCCTCGGCGATGGGGCGGATGTGGCAGGACTCGGACACCAACTCGAGGAACAGCTGCAAGAGGCACGAGTGGCGGGGCGGTGGACGCCGACGGTGCTCGGACCGAATTTCCTGGGACATTGGGTGCCGACGCTCCAACTCGACACGTCCTTCATCACGGCGGAGAAGCTTGCCCCGCCAAGTTCCGTTGGAGGCAACCTCGTGCTGCTCAGCCAGAGTGGGGCGTTCCTGCTGTGTCGGCGATCGCGCGCGCCGCGGCTGCGTTTCGGCCTCGGGGTGGCGCTGGGCAACCAGATGGACGCGGCGCTGCCGGATTTTCTGCGGGCGCTCGCGAGGGAGTCCGAGTGCGGGGCCGTGGCGGCCTACGTCGAAGGATTTGGGCCGGGCCAGCTGCTGGCGACGGCGAAAGCTGCGCAACGGTTGCACGAGCGCGGGGTGCCGGTGCTGATGCACCGGGCGGGACGCACGCCGGCCGGACACGCGGCGGCGGCGAGTCACACCGGCGCGATGGCGGGCGACTGGGATCTCGAGCAGGCCTTGTTGCAGCGTGCGGGCGTGAAACTTTCGACCTCGATTGCCGCATTCGATGCCGCCCTTGAATGGCTGGGCGCGTATCCCGCGATTCCGCCGGGGCCGATCGCTTTGGTCACCAACGCCGGTTTCGAAAGCGTGAACGCAAGCGATCTGCTCGCCCAGGGACTCAACGCCGCTGTGCTGACACCCGCGGCGAAGGAGGAACTGGCGGCGCTACTGGTCCGTCACCAGCTCAACGCCCTCGTGAATCCGCAGCTGCCGCTCGACCTGACCCCGATGGCGGGGGAGGAAGCCTTTCTCGCCGCAGTGGATTTGGTGCTCGGTTCCGCGGTGTTGCTGATCGTGGGCTTGGTGCCGTTCACGCGCCGGCTCAACACCGCCCAGTCGGACGCCGCGCCGTTCGCGGCGGGGCTGGCCAAACTGGCGGCGAAACACGGCAAGCCGGTGGCAGTCGCGGTGGACGCCGGGCCGGAATACGATGGCTACCGCCAGGTGTTCGGTGAAGCCGGGCTCGCGGTGTTTGACCGCGTGGAGTCCGCCTTGTTGGGACTGCGCACGCTGCGCTGACCGCCGCGGGTTCTGCGTAGGCCACCTGCTTGCAGGCGCGTTCCGTGGTTCGAGCGCGAGCAAGCTCGCGGCCTACGGCGGATACGCAACTTTGCGGAACGCCTAGATCAGCGGCGGCTTGGGCAGCAGCTTCGAAACGACGGTGAGCAGGACGACGACCACCAGCGCGAGCGCGCCCCAGAAAATGTAACCGCCCTTGATGCCAGCGAACGCGTTGTGCGCGGCGTGGTTTGTTTCGCCTGCGCCGAGGGTGGCGAGGTTGCGGCTCGAGGTGAGTAATTTTTCGGCGACGAGGCGAAGGTCGTAGCGCGGCGCGGTGGCGTCCTTGTTGCCGTAGATCAGTGAGAAGCCATCCGTGTCCGCGACCTTGAAGATCAGGCGCGCCACCGGCAAGACGACCTGCACGCTGTCGAGCGAGATCGCGGGATTGTCACCGTTATCGGTTTCGATCCACAGCGTGTCTGTCCGCATGCGGTCGAGGAGGTCAAAGACGCGCGTCACCGGCACGCCCGGCTCCGGCGTCCGGCTCCACGCGCCGCTGGCGAGGAGATTTTCGTAGCTGCGGCCCTCCGGCGTGCGGACTTTCTCGTAGATGCGGAATTCGCGCGAGAAGAGCGGGGTCCGCGATGACAGGACAAGCCGGCGGAGCGGGGCGCCGGCGTGCGGCAGCTGCAGTTGCCACACGCTGACGGAGCGGCGCTGCGGGTCGGGCGCGGCAGCCGGGGAGATATTCATCGAGCGCGCGAGGCCCGGCAGTTCGAGGACGTAGGGAATCTGGTTGCCGTCGCGGAGCAGCCGCAGGTCGCCGAAGTCCGCGCGGGACCGGGCGAGGGCCTCGAGATCTAGTTCCAGCTCCTGCACGCCGGCGTGTTCAATGCCGACTGACCGGCGGTCGGGCCAGTCCGCAGCGTCGAGCGGGGCGCCGGCCAGGGGCACATCGGGCAGCGGGGCCTCGGCGAGCGACTCGCGCGGGTGGTAATTGGGCATGGCTTCCATCGCGCCCGGGACGACCGCGGTGGCGCCGGCGGCGCGCAACTGGTCCGCGAAGCCGGCGAGATCGTAGTGCGGCGAGCCGGCCTGGGGATTGCCCGAGAGCAGTGCGAAACGGCCGAAGGCGGGCGCCATGAACAGCAGGTTGACCGGCCAGCGTTGGAGGCGAACGCCATCCAGCGCCAGCGGGGGCGAATCGCCGTTGAAGATGTGCACGAGGATCTCGCGCGTGGGCGCCGCGAAATTCAGCGGCACCTCGAGTTGCGCGCGCGCCGGTGCGCCGTCGAGGGCGACGCGATAGATTGTGCCCGCGCCGACGGTGCGTTCTCCGGGCACGGCTTCGCGGACTTCGCGGACGGTGACGCTGACGCGCCGCATGAACAGCGGCTCCTTGGTGTCGAAGGTGAGTGCAGCCAGCGGCAGGTGGCTGCCGGCGAGGGCCAGCGTGAGCACGGTTTCGCCGGCGAATTCCTCGCGCCGGGTGATCTTTGCCTCCACCGGCAGCAGGGCTGGCGCGGGCGCGGCGGCCAGGCTGAGCCACGCGCCGGTGAACGGCATCGCGCCAGCGCGGTCGCCCGACACCGCGATGCGCACGAAGGCGGCGGTGCGCTGGCCGAAGGGCAGGGTGAGTTTCTCCGCGCCCCATTGCCGGAAGAGCGGCAGGCCCGAGTCGAGCTGGGTCCATTGCGCGCCGTCATCCGAAAGCTCCACGCGCGCGGAGCGGAGGAAGAACGGGTGCGGCGTTTCCAAGGTAACGGCCGCCAGCGCGGCGGTGGTGCCAGTGGTGAGCGTGAGGACGGTGGTGTTGCCCTCCAGTTTCACGCCGAAAGCCGACGGCCGGACGGTTTGCGCCAGTGGCACGGGCGGGCGGTCCAGCAGGGAGGGGATCTCGCGGCCCGTGGCGTCGATGACTCGGAGATCCTCCTGGCGCGGGCCGGCGGTGTCGAAAGAGGCCGCGGTCAAATCCACGCGAACGAGTCCCGGCGAGGAAATCAGGAGCTCCTGCCGGTGGGCCCACTCGGTGGGTACGAGCACGGCGCTGAGCGGCGTGGCGGCGACGAGGACGAGCAAGAGGGCGAGGCGGTCAAGTCCGGGGCGTCTTTTCATTGCTCGGCAGGAAGCGTTGGTAAGCGAAGGAGGCGAGGATGGCGACGGCGGCGACGGCAAAGAGCGCGCCGACGCGGTAGAGCTGGGCGAGCTGGGCGAGATCGTGGAAGAAGAGTTTCAGCAGGGCGACGCTGAGCAGCGCAATGGCGGCGTAGCGCGCGAGGCGGGCTTCCTTCCAGATGCCGGCGACCAGCAAGCCGAGGGCGAAGAGGGCCCACGCGATCGTGTAGGTCATGTCGCGGGCGAAGTTGCCGGAGAACTGCCACGTGAGGGCGCGCGCGCCGACCGGGGTGAAATAGTCGGCGATCTCGACGTTGAGCAGGACGAAAGCGAGGATGACGCCGAGGGTTTGGAACAGCGGCGGGGCGTTCACCCCGAGGATCCGTTCACGCGGCGGCGCGGCCAGCCGGGAGCCCCAGAACAGTGCGGCGATCGCGATCCCATACGCGTAGAGGTACCAGTTGAAAATCGCGACGTCGCTGCGCGCGTGGTAGGCGAAGACGGCGGGATTGAGCGCGAGCCGCACGAAAGCGGTGACGAGCAGCACGGCGCCGGTGCCGCGCAGTCCGGGGTGCGGCACGCGATGAAACAACCAGAGCAGGGCAGCGCCCTCGAGCGCCCACGCGACGGTGAGCCACTGGCGCTCGAACTGGATGGGGAAGATGAGCGTGATGAAGAACAGCGTCACGCCGCCAAACCAGGCGAGCTGGTTGAGCCGCGAGGGTTGTTCCGGCGGCGTGAGCCGCAGGACGGCAACGAGGCTGGCCAGCGGCGCGAGCGCGAAGAGCGCCGGGATCACACCGAGCAAATCGGCGGACCAGTCGGGCTTCAGCGCCTGGTAAACCATCCAAAAATGCGCGAGCCCGCTCAAGGCCGCGACGGCCCACGGTCCGGTGAGCCGCTGGAAAACTCCGCGGAAGAGGAACGGATACACCGCGAAGATCGCATAGAAGAGGAGATACCAGCCGAGCGGGAGTTCTTCGCGGGATAGCGCGCGATAATGGTTGTGCCAGGCAAACTCGAGCGCGGCCATGCCGATGAGGGCGCAGGCGGGCAGCCATTCGATGACGAGCAACCGGGCGAGCCCGAGCGTGAGCACGACCAGCAGCAACCCGAGACCGAACACGGCCGAGGGATCGGGAACCCAGAGCCGCTCGCACGCCATGATGAGCAGGACGAACGGCAGGAGCGACGCGAACGCGGGCAGTTGCGCGCGGGCATCGCCGAAAACCCCGGCGAGCGGCCCGCCGTCGGCGGGAAGTTTCGCGCCGAGCTTGCGTACCAGCCACAGGCTCGTGACGAAGAAAAACACGGCGAAGCCGCCGATGACCAGCAGCAGGGACGAGTCGAAGGCCGCGGTCACCGGCAGGCGGAAAATACACAGACCGGTGGCGATCAGCGTGAGGACGAGCACGGCCGCGACCGCGGCGAGCGACGCGCTCAGCACGGCGAGCCCGATGGCGAGCACGTCCACGAGCAGGATCGCGGGCCAGAGCAGCAGCGACACCGCCTCGAGCTTGAAGATCGGCCCGAGCATCAGCAGCAGCGTGAGCGGCGGAAAAAGCTGGCTCCACCACGACGGCGTGCTGGCGGGCCGCTGACGTTCCAGCAGGAGTGGGAACACGGAGTGCAGCGCAGCGAAAACGAGAAACGCGGCCAGGGCGATGGGCAGCAGACCGTCGGTCAGGTGCCCGCCGGTCCAGATCGCGAGCAGCACGAACGACACGGCGCCACCGATGAGATGGAGGCGGGGCAGGGTGTCGTCCCGCCAGCACTGGATCATCAGCGCCGCGTCCGCCAGCAGCACAAAGCCCAGGTAAAGCCCGCCACGGGCCGCGACGGTGGGGTAGTCGAGGAACGCAAACGCGAAGCCGAACGCCACCAGCGGCATCACCGCCGCGGACAGCGAGAGCAGGCGGTCATGCCAGTCCCACCGGCGCGCGACGTCGTTGGCGACGATGAACAGGGCCGAAAACCCCAGGCAGACGATCATGGCCGTCGAGGTCTTTTCCGGCGCGTAGTATTTGCCCGCCCAGCTGATCATCATCAGTACGGTCGCCCCGGCGCCCAGCGGCACGAGATAGAACCAGCGCCGGTGCAGCGCCACGGCCAGCAGTCCGACGTCAAGCAGCGCGAGATAGCCGAACAACCCCGGGGGATTGTCGTGGCCCGTGTTGATCAGCACCGGCGTGAGAAAACCGCCGAGGATGCCGAGGATGGCCACGACCGGCGCCTCGAGCCGCACGGCCAGGACGAACGCCGTCGCCGTGATCAGCGACATCAGCAGGAACGTCGGCAGCGTGTCGAAGAAGGTGAAGTGGTAGATCGAGTTGCAGGCAAACGTCACCGCGTAGAGCGACACGACGCCGCTGGCGATGAGCGTCTGGGAGGTAATGCGCAGCCGCTCGGAGGTGATCTTCAACCCGCCCACGATCAGGCCCGCGCCCAGCAGGAAGCCGAGGGCGACCCGCACCTGGGGCGGGATCAGGTCGTGCTCGAAGGAGTATTTGACGAAGAATGCGACGCCGAGAAACAGCGCGAAGCCGCCGAGCCATGCGAAGAGCTTGGCGCCCATGAATTGCTCCCAGTTGATGCGGGACGGCGCGGGTGCCGGTGGGACATACACCGGCCGGGGCGCCGTGATCACCGGTGGCAACACCGGCGGCAGGTCCGCGGGGACAAGCTGCGGAGTCGGCACGGGAAGGCTGACGACGGGTGGGGCAGAAACGACCACCGGCCTGACGGGCGTCGGCGCAAGGACGGGCGCCGGGGGCGGGGCGACTGGCTGGGGCGCGGGCGCCGCTGCGGTCGCAGGTGCGTGGGCGGCGGGGGACGATTTCAGTTCGGCGCGCAGGGCTTGGATTTCCTTTTCGAGGAAAGTGAGCTGCTGCTGCAAGAGCTCCTGGTCGCGACGCTGCTGGGTGACCTTGATGATCGTCCAGATGGGCAGGACGACGATCGCCGCGATCAGGTAGAGGGCCAGCAAGACGAAGAAGGCTTCCATGGTGGGGCGCGGACCGGATTCATCACTGACGCCCGCGCCGGGGCTTGGCAAGAGCCACGCAACCGCGGGACTAGACAACGCCGCGCGTGCGGGCCAGCGTCGGGACGCGATGCACCCCTTTACCCCTGTCTCGCGGCGCGGCGCCGCGTGCGCGATGTTGCTGGCGCTGGCGCTCCCGCTGGCGGCGGCCGAAACCCCGGCCCGGCCACACCGGTTGATCCTCGACCATGACGGCCACGCGCAATTCTCCACGCTGACGACGGACTTCCGCGCCGACATTGACGAGGAGGTGCGGGAAATCCCCGCCAACGTGACGACCTTCCTCCTCTGCTGCGGCGCGGGCCGGTTCTATTTTCCCACGCACATCGGGCGGGTGGACCCGCGGTTGAAGCAACTCAATGCCGAGCATGCCAAGGGTAACGACCCATTCGGCTACTTCCTGGAAAAACTCCACGCGTCGGGCCGCGAGACGTTCATCACCTACCGCATGAACGACGTGCATAATCCCACCGACGCGGATCACTGGAACATGCCTCTGGTGCGCGAGCAGCACCCGGATGTCATCGCGCGGCCCGAGGCGGCGGCGCGGAACGACCCGGAGTGGATGAACTGGAGCCTCGATTTCTCGCAGCCAGAGGCGGACCACTATCTCCGCGCGATGCTGACGGAGGTGGTGGAGCGGTATGCAAAATCGATGGACGGACTGCAGCTCGACTGGATGCGTTTCCCGCGGCACCTGTCCGGCGTGGGCGACGAGGTGTGGGCCAAGCGGGAGTATCTCACGCGCATCGTGGAGTTCGCGCGCCAGCTGACCCAGAAGCACGGCCTGAAGTTGTCGGTGCGCGTGCCGAGCACGCCGCGCGGCTGCCGGGTGCTCGGCATTGACGTTGAGGATTGGGTGAAACGTGGGCTGGTGGATTTCGTGACGGTGTCGGAGTTCCTCGACACGGATTTCAGCATGCCGATCGGCGAATTTCGGAAAATGTTCGGTCCGGCGATGCCGATCTATGCCTCGGTCGAGATCGAGCACGGCTGGCAGCATCACTGCGCCGAGTCGCTTCGCGGGGCGGCGACGGGCCTGTATGCGTGCGGGGCGGACGGACTAAGCCTCTTCAATTTCGTGAGCCACGGCGAATTCGGTGTCGTGCCCTACGAATGGATTGCTGGTCTCGAATCGCCGGCGACGGCCGCGCGGAAGCCGCTGCTCTTTTCGCTGCCGGTGAACAAATACCGCAAGGAGATGGACCAGCCGGCGGTGCTCCCGGTGCAGATCCCGGCGCACAGCGCGGTTACGCTGGCGTTGAAGGTCCCGCCGCTCGCCCTGCCGGCGTGGCGGGCGCGCATTCTCCTGAACACCGACGCGCCGCTCGCCGTGGCGATCGATGGGCACGCCCTGGAGCGGGTGACGACGATTCACCCGCCGGAGCTGTTTCTCGAATACATCGTGCCGCCGAACAACTTTTCGAACGTGAGCAGCCACCGCCCGACGCGCGACCAGTCGCAGCTATACCGCTTTGACTCTGCGCTGCTGCAGCCCGGGGCCAACACTCTCGAGCTGCGCAACGAGACCGATCAACCGATCGAGGTCCGCCGCGTAAACCTCGGGCTGTGGTGAGGGTCACCACGAAACACACGAAATACACGAAAAGAAGGCCGGACCAAACGGGGCCAAATCAGCTTTCGTGCATTTCGTGGGTTTCGTGGTCTCTCATCTGGCGGTCCAGCCGCCGTCGATGGGGATGGCGGCGCCGGTGATGGACTTGGCGGCGTCGCTGCACAGGAAAACGGCGAGGGCGGCGATGTCCTCGATCTCGACGAAGCGCTTCGTCGGCTGGACAGCGAGGATCACTTCCTTGATCACCCGTTCCGGCGGCAGGTTGTTCACCTTGGCCTGGCTTTCGATCTGGCCCTGCACGAGCGGCGTGAGCACGTAGCCGGGACAAATCGCGTTGCAGGTGATGCCGGCCTCGGCGACCTCGAGGGCGACCGACTTGGTGAGGCCGACCTGGCCGTGCTTGGCGGCGACGTAGGCGGACTTGAACGGCGAGGCGACGAGGCCGTGGGTGGAGACGAGGTTGATGATGCGGCCCCAGTGGCGCCGCTTCATGCCCGGCAGGGCGGCGCGGATGGTGTAGAAACTGGCGTTGAGAATGACGTCCTGGATCGCCGCCCAGCGCTCGAGGGGAAAATCCTCCACCGGCGAGACGAACTGGATGCCGGCGTTGTTGATGAGAATGTCCACGCTGCCGAACGCCTGCTCCGCGGCCGCGACCATCGCCGCCACCTCGGCGGGTTTGCTGACATCGGCGGGGTGATGCAGCACCTGCACGCCGGTCGCCGCGGCGAGTTCGCGGCGCAACAGTTCGATCGCCGCGGCGTCGCCAAAGCCATTGAGCATCACGTTGGCGCCGGCCCGCGCCAGCGCACGGGCGAGGCCCAGGCCGATGCCGCTGGTTGAGCCGGTCACGAGGGCGGATTTGTTTTTTAGCATGGGTGGATTTTTAACCGCGAATGGACGCGAATGAACGCGAATCCTGGCTGATCATTCTGAGCGTAGCGAAGAATCCAGTGCGATCACGCGGCGTGTTTCGACGATATCCAGCTGGATTCTTCGCTGCGCTCAGAATGACAATCATCCGAGACACTCCGAATTCGTGTCCATTCGCAGTTAAGAGTTTCTGGCTTGAATCAGAGCGAGTTGGCTGAGCCAGCCGGCCAGTTTCGACCACACGGTCTCGACGTCGATGCCGGTGAGGCAGAACGGCTCGGCGAACCGGCAGCGGTCGTAGCAGGGCTTGTAACGGCAGGGACGGCCCTCAATCCACTCGGCATCGGGATGCGACGGCGCGAAAAGTTCCGGCACCTGCGGGCCGAAGATCGTGAAAGTGGGAACGCCACAGAGTGCGGCGATGTGGCCGGGGCCGGAGTCGTTGCCGAGGAACGCCACGGCGCTGGCGATCGTGTCGACGAGTTCGTCCATGTTGTCCGCCGCCTGTGCCTGCGCTTCGCCGAGCTCTTGCCAGGCGGCCACTTGCGAGCGGTCACAGAGTACGACGGGCTCCCAGCCCTCCGCGCGCAACCGGCGCAGCAATTCGGCATAGCGGGGCAGGGGCCAAACCCGCAGCGGCTGGGACGCACCCGAGTGCAAGACCAGGCGGCGTGAGGCTGCGGGCGCCCGCACGCGCGACGTCGCGGCCGGGAGCGCGGGCAGGCCGAGTTCGGCGGCGAGCCGGCGCCAAGCCTCGGGCCGGTGCAGGTGGCCGCCATCGGCGAGATTTTCATCGAGCAGCCAGCCGGCGCCGCGTCGACCGTAGCCGAGCAACCGGCGCGGGCGCGCCAGGCGCAGGAACAGATGGTCGGAAGCCAGCGGCCAGATCGAGACGGCGGCGGCATAATGGCGGCCCCGCAATTCCTGTAGGATGCGCGCGAGCGCGCGCCACGGCCAGCGGGGCAGGTTGCGCCCGCCGGAGAACAGCGCCCACGGCGCGACGCAGGGAATCAATTCCACCTCGGGCACAAACCGCCGCAGCAGCCCGCCCGCATTTGGGACGGCGAGCAGCGTCACATCGTAGTGCAACACCGCCACGCGCAGGAAAGGAATGAGAATGGCGATGTCACCGATACCCCGAAACTCCGCCACCAGCAGCGCGGGTCGCGCGCCCGGCCGCGTGCGGTGCACGGGCGGCGTGAACCCGACGGGTTCGGCGACGGCGCTCATGGGAACAGAAGTTTCCGCACCTCCGACACGCGGGCCAGGCCCGTGGTGCCGAGCTGGTGAATCACGAGCGACGCGGCGGCCTGGGCGAGCTGCATTGCCTCGCCCAGCGTCGCGCCGGCCGCCAGCGCGAGCGTGAGCGCGGCGGTCACGGCATCGCCCGCGCCAACGATGTCGATCTCGCCGCGGAGCGGCAGCGCCGGCACGTGCACCGCGGGCTGGCCGGGCGCCGCGCCGATGATGCCGCGCTCGGCGAGGGTGATGAAAACCGCGCGCTTGCTCGCACCGGCCAGGCGCTCCGCGCCCGCCTTGATTTCCGCGAGGGGCAGCGCGGCGCTCCTGGGATCGATGTCACCGACGCGGTGGCTGGGTTTGCCGGAAGTGCCGGCGAGCTGCGTGAACTCGGCGGCATTCATCTTGAAGACCAGCGGGGGAAAATGCCCGAGCCCGTGGCGGCTGTCCGCGAGAATCACGAGGCGTGGATAAGCGAGGGAGAGATCCCGCACGGCCTTCAGCACGGAGCGCGAAATCACACCCGTTCCCGGCACGCCGGCCTGGTCCATGACGATCAGCGCATCCAAATCCGGCGCCAGGTCGTGCAGCGCCGAGCAGAGTTCGCCCTCCACGTCGGCGGGCATGGGCACCCAGTTCTTGATGTCGAGGCGCGAGAGTTCCACCGGCGGCTGGCCAGGCTGGTGCACGAGCGGCTTGGTGTAGGTGAACGTGCGGCGTTCGGGCGTGCGCAGGAAGTTGTCCAGCGACACGCCGGGCACAGCGCGCAGTGCCCGGAGCAATTCGAAGCCTTCGCCGTCCTCGCCGCAGTAGCCGAGAGGCCAGAGCGTGCCGGCGCCGAGCGCGCCGAGATTCTGCACGATGTTGCCGGCCGCGCCCGGCGAGCAACGCACGCCCGTCACGTTGTGCACCGGCAGGCTGGTCTCGATCGAAGTCTCGGCGCGGGCCGGATCGATGTCGAAATAGCGGTCGAGCGAGAAATCGCCGACGACGCCGACGCGCAGGCGGGCAAAGGCAGCGGTCAGGGCGGCGAGGCGCTCGGGGGTCATGGCGGTTCACGCAAACCCATCCGCCGTCGCGCGGCAATCGCGCTTTGCATTTGCGCGACGGATGCCCAGCCTCCCGGCGATGGCGCAAACCAGCGACGCCCCGCAGGATCTGGAAATCCGTCCCGGCACCACCCGCGGCGCGGAGGGTTTCTTTCGAGTGGGCCAGTCCACCTCTGGCGCGTGGCGCCTGCTCGACCCGTCCGGTCGGCCGTTTTTCCTGCGCGCGGTGAACGAAGTGCGGGGCGTGGAGGGTTCGCCGCACGATCCCGCGGCGCGGCTGCGCGGTTGGGGGTTCAATGCGCTGGGCGCCGGCGCGGACGCGCCGTTGCGGGAGGAAGGCCTGCCGTGGGTGGGCACGGTGGATTTTTGCGCGGCGGGGGCGTTGATCCACTCGAACGGGGCGCGGTTGCCCGACGTGTTTGATCCGGACTGGCCCAAGATGGCCGCGGCGCGTGCGGGCGAGGCCTGCCTGCCGTCGTGCGAGCGGCGCGAAGTCATCGGCTGGCTCACGGACGACCAGCCCGGCTGGGCGCAACCCGGACCCTCGGGCCGGCCGGGTTTGTTGCAAATTTGCCTGAGCCTGGAACCCGCCTTCGCGGCGTATCACGCGGCGTGGGAGTTCGTGCTCGCACTGCATGCGGGGCGGCTTGAGGCGATGGCTCGGGCGTGGGGCCAGCCGACGATCAAGAACAAGGAAGTCGTCCGCGAACTGACGCGGGGGGACCGGGGCATTGCGACCCGCGGCTATGTCCGCGACGACGCACGCTGGTCGCAAGAATTCGCGCGGCGCTACTTCGCGCTGACGGCGGCGGCGATCCGGGCGCACGACCCGCATCACCTCGTGCTCGGCTGCCGGTTCGGCGTGCCGGCGGGCGCGGCGGTGCTCTCGCAGTGCGCGGCGCCGGCGGTGGACATGCCGTGGATCGACCTGGACGAGATCGCGCAGGTGCCGGCGGGGCCGGTGCTCGCGGGGGATTTCACGTGGGTGGACGCCCGGTTTTTCGGTGCGCCCGGTGCGCGGCGGGCGCGGGGATTGACGGCGGTGGAGCGGATGCTGCGGCGCGGACGCACGGCGCTCGAGCGGGCCGCGCGGCATCCGGCGGTGGTCGGTTATGCCTGGAGCCATTGGCGGGACGGCGCGGGTGAGCAGCCGCCGTTTGCGCGCGGGCTGGTGCACGCCGACGACGCCGAGGCGCGCGAGCACACGGAATTACTGGCCGACCTCAACGCCCGGCTGTCGGCGCTGCGTGGCTATTCCCCATGAGCCTGACGATCTGGAGCAATGCGAAGTTCAACGACGCCGTCACGCGGCAGCTGACCGAAGGCACGCGCGGGCACCGGCTGGTTTTCTCCACGCAGGCATCGGCCAACGTGCTGACGGCGGGGGCGGCGGATCCGGCGATGGCGCAGGCGGACATCGCGTTTGGCCAGCCGGATGCGGCGGGGTGCCTGCGCTGCACGAAGCTCCGCTGGGTCGAGGTGACGACGGCGGGCTACACGCGCTACGACACGCCGGAGTTCCGGGAGGCGTTTCGCGAACGCGGGTCGGCGTTCACGACGGCCTCGGGCGTGTTTGCGGATCCGTGCGCGCAGCACGTGCTGGCGATGATGCTGGCGCTGGGGCGGCAACTGCTGGCGTCACACCGCGACCAGTTGACGGACCAGTCGTGGCATTACACGGAACGCCGTTACGACTCACGGCTGCTCACGGGCCAGACGGTGGTGCTGCTGGGTTTTGGCGCAATCGGCCGGCGGCTGGCGGAACTGCTGGCGCCGTTCGGTATGAAAATTTACGCGGTGCGCCGGTCGGTGCGCAGCGAGGCGGGGGTGCACGTCATTCCCGAGGAAAAGATCAGCGCGATTCTGCCGCTGGCGGACCACGTGGTGAACATTTTGCCCGACAACGCCGCCACGCGAAACTACGTGAACGCCCGCCGGCTGGCGTGTTTCAAGCCGGGCGCGAGGTTTTACAACGTCGGCCGCGGGACGACCGTGGATCAGACGGCGCTGCTCGAAGCGCTGAACTCGGGGCGGCTGGGGGCGGCGTATCTCGATGTGTTTGATCCCGAGCCGCTGCCGCCGGAGCACCCGCTGTGGAAGGCGCCGCGCTGCTTTGTGACTCCGCACACTGCCGGCGGCCGCGCAGACCAGGATGAGGCGATTGTGCGGCACTTTCTGGGTAATCTCACTGCGTTTACCCAGGGTGGGGCGATGACGGACCGGGTGATTTGAGGCGCGTCCGGGAGTACCGCCAGCAGGTTACAATTGGGTGAGGCGGCCCGCCGAAGCCTCTATTCCATTGCGCGATTTTTGAATCCGGGGAATATCGCCGCCCGTAGTTACTCCTACTCCTGATCATCCTTAACCGGCCCAGTGGCCGGCACCCGGGGTGGTCGAACAACCCAAAAACACAGTTCAGATATGAATAAATCAACCCGTCTCATCGTCACGGCCGCCGCCATGGCCGGTCTCTATGCTGGTTCACTCGCGGTCCGCGCCCACGCGGCGGACAACGGCACGCCGGCGGCGAAGGACGACGCCAAGGACAAGAGCTCCTGTAAGGGCAAGGATGGCTGCAACGGAAAGGCCGCCTGCAAGGGCCACAACGACTGCAAGGGCAAGGGCGGCTGCAAGACGGCCGACCATGACTGCAAGGGCAAGAACGACTGCAAGGGCAAGGGCGGCTGCTCCGCGAAGGACATGCCGGCCGACGAGGCCAAGAAGTAAGTTTCTCCCCCACACGCGGCCGGCGCTCGTCGTCGGCCGCGTTTTTTTTCGCCGCTCGCCCGCCGACCCCCGCCCCGCCTAGCCTCCGTTCATGCCCGCCAACGCGTTCAATGGCCGCACCGACTACGGCATCGGCATCGGCCTGCGGGTCCCGCATTACGCGCACATCCTGGAGAGGAAGCCCGTCGTCGACTGGTTTGAGATCATCTCGGAGAATTTCCTCTGCGGTGGAGGCCGGCCGCTCGAGGTGCTGGACCGGATCCTCGAGCAATACCGCGTCGTGCAGCACGGCGTCTCGCTATATTTCGGGTCGGCGGACAAGCCCGACCGCGAACATCTGAAGCGGCTCAAGGCGCTGGTGAAGCGCACGAAGACGCCCTGGCTTTCCGATCACCTCTGCTGGGGCAGCGTCGATGGCACCTACACGCATGACTTGCTGCCGATGCCCTACACGCATGCGGCGGCGAAGCGCACCGCGGAAAAGATCCGCCAGGTCCGCGACTACCTTGAGGTGCCGATCTGCGTGGAAAACGTCAGCAGCTATGCGGAGTTCCACGCATCCGAAATGACCGAATGGGAGTTTCTCACCGAGGTGGTGGAGCGGGCCGACTGCGGAATTCTCCTCGACGTAAATAACATCTACGTCTCGTCGAAGAACCACGATTTCAACCCCTACGACTACCTCAACGGCGTCCCGCACCACCGCGTCGGGCAGATGCACATCGCGGGGCACACGAAGTTCGAGAAATACATCCTCGATACCCACGACCATCCCGTGCTGGACCCGGTGTGGCAGCTCTACGCGCACGCCACGCGTCTCTGCGGCGTGACGGCCACGCTGCTCGAGTGGGACGATCGCATCCCGTCGTTCAACGAGGTCCACGATGAGGCCCTCAAGGCCAACGCGTTCATTGCAGAGGCATCGACCGCTCAACGCCAACCCCGTGCCCGCCATGCCCGCGCGCGTTGATTCCACGAGCGACCTGCGCTCTTTCCAGCGTCTGATGAAAGACGCGGTGGTGCGTCCGCTGGCGCCCGGCTACCGCATGCAGAAACGCTGGCGCGATGGCCGGCCGATGGCCGACGTGGCGGCAGGGTTTGTCCGGCCCAACGACCGGCTGACGGCGTTCGAGCGGCTCGAGATCTACAACCGCATGTATTGGTTCCGGATCATCGACAGCTTCCACGAGGACAGCCCGGGCCTGCGCGCGGTGCTGGGCGACCGAAAATTCGACCGCCTGGCGGTGGCCTACCTGACCAAACATCCGTCCCGCTCCTTCACGCTGCGCAATCTCTGCTCGCACCTGGAGGAATTCATCCGCGCGGAACCCCGCTGGACCGCGCCGCATACCGCACTGGCGCGCGAGGTCGCGCGCTTCGAGTGGGCGCAGACGATGGGGTTTGACGAGGCCGCGCGTCCGGTCGCCAAGCCCGCGGACTTTGCCCGGACGGACCCCGGCCAGCTCCGTCTCAGCCTGCAACCCTACATCACGCTGCTGGAGTTGGCCTACCCAGTGGACCGCTTCGTCATCGCGGTAAAGAAGCGCGACACCCTCCGCGCCGAGGCAAGCAACGCCACCACGTCCGGCCGGACGGCGGCGCGGAAGCGGCGCGTGGCGCGTCCCCGGCGCGAGCGTTGCTGGGTCGCGGTGCATCGCGTGGACAACGTGCTTTATTACAAGCGGCTCGAGCCGGCCGCCTACCGGATTCTCGCCGCCCTGCGCGATGGCCGGACCCTCGCGCGCGCGGTCGGGGCGGGTGGGCGCGGCGTGACGCCGGCGCAGGTGCAGGACTGGTTCGCCTTGTGGGCCAAGCTCGGCTGGCTCTGCCGTCGGAAATAAAGTTCCGCCGTCCCGCTCTCACTCTCATGAACCCCGCCTCCCTGTATCATAAACTGAATCACCTCCTTGCGCTGCTCGCCGGCCTGCTGCGCCCGCTCTTCCTGCTCGTCATCCGTCTCTACTGGGGCTGGCAGTTTTTCCTGACAGGCAAGGGGAAGCTGACGAACCTGGACCGCCCGACGAATTATTTTGCGAGCCTCCACATTCCCTTTCCGAAATTTAACGCGATCCTGGCGGGGTCGACTGAGATGATTTTTGGGCTCCTGTTCCTGGCCGGCCTGGGCGGGCGCGTGGTGCCACTGCCGCTGCTGACCCTGTTGGTGGTGGCCTACATCACGTCGGAGCAGGCCGCGCTGCACGCGTTTTTCTCCGACCCGGACAAGTTCCTCACGGCCGACCCGTTCCTCTTTCTCTTCGCCGTGGTGATCGTCATTATCTTTGGCCCGGGCAAGCTGTCGCTCGACGCGGTGTTCGAGAAAAAGACGTCCTCCGGGGATTGACGAAAAGCGGCGCGTCCGGCTGCGAGCGTCACGCGTATCAGGTCCATGTGCATTCCCCGTCTTCGTCTGTGCATCGCCGCCTGCGGGCTGTTCGCTTTCCTGCCCGCGGTAGGTGCCGCCGGTGAGCCCGCCGCGCCGGCCACCCCGGCCATCATCTGGCACATGTGGTCACCTGAGATCTTCGCCCAAGCGAAGCGGGAGAACAAATTCATCCTCCTCGATCTGGAGGCAGTGTGGTGCCACTGGTGCCACGTGATGGCGGAGACGACCTATCGCGACCCGGCGGTCACGGGCCCGATGGCCGCGCGCTATCTCGCGGTGCGAGTGGACCAGGATGCCCGGCCGGATTTGTCGAACCGCTATGAGGATTACGGCTGGCCGGCGACGATCATCTTCGCCCCGGATGGCCGCGAGCTGGTAAAGCGCCAAGGCTACGTGCCGCCGCGGCAGATGGCCGCGCTGCTGCAGGCGGTCATCGCCGACCCGACACCGGGGCCGTCGGTGCAGCCCGAAGCCGTGGTCGCCGCCGCCACCGCGACGGAGCTCGGTGATGCGCGTCGCGCGGAGTTGTTGCACGCCTGGGCGGAAGGCTACGACGAGAAGGCGGGCGGGTGGGGGTTCAGCCACAAGTTTCTCGACTGGGACAGCGTGGAACTGGCGATGCATCGCGCGGGCGTTGACGCGCCGGGCGCGCAGCGGGCGCGCGACACGCTCCGGCTCCAGCGCAAGCTGATCGATCCGGTGTGGGGTGGTGTT
>Ga0316221_1001823_pt1 | contig 21047 bp, 12 predicted proteins | sample TBH18007metaG_FD_206003 | JGI IMG/M metagenome (GOLD analysis project Ga0316221, IMG submission 206003) | Freshwater microbial communities from Trout Bog Lake, Wisconsin, USA - TBH18007 | ecosystem: Environmental > Aquatic > Freshwater > Lake > Hypolimnion/Profundal zone | place: USA: Wisconsin... | reverse complement strand
TGTGGAACACACGCTTTACGTCGTGAAGGATACGTTTCCCGTCGTGAAAAACACGTTTCCCGTCGTGAAGGACACGCTTTTCGCTGAAAGCACACGTTTTTCGCCGGGAAACACACGCTTTTCGCTGAAAGCGCACGGTTTTCGCCAGAAAAACACGCTTCCCGTCGTCAAAAATACGTTTCCCGTCGTGAAGGACACGGTTTTCGCCAGAAACACACGGTTTTCGCCAGAAGCACATGCTTTTCGCTGGAAGCGCACGGTTTTCGCCAGAAGCACACGCTTCCCGTCGTACAAGATGCGTTTCCAAACGTACAGAATACGACTTCAAACGTACAGAATACGACTCCAAACGTACAGGATGCGACTTCAAACGTACAGAATGCGACTTCAAACGTACAGAATGCGACTCCAAACGTACAGAGTACGACTCCAAACGTACAGGATGCGACTTCAAACGTACAGGATACGACTCCAAACGTACAGAGTACGACTCCAAACGTACAGAGTACGACTCCAAACGTACAGGATACGACTTCAAACGTACAGGATACGACTTCAAACGTACAGGATACGACTTCAAACGTACAGAGTACGACTTCAAACGTACAGAGTACGACTCCAAACGTACAGAATACGACTCCAAACGTACAGAATACGCTTCACGTCTGACAGGAAACACTGCACGTTTGGAAGGAAACACTTCACGTCTGACAGGAAACACTTCACGTTTGGAAGGAAACACTGCACGTCTGACAGGAAACACTTCACGTCTGACAGGAAACACTTCACGTTTGACAGGAAACACTGCACGTTTGGAAGGAAACACTGCACGTCTGACAGGAAACACTGCACGTCTGGAAGGACACCCTTCACGTTTGGAAGGACACACTTCACTCAAAAAGCGGTAGGGGGGGTAAGCGCAGCGCATCCACCATTCAATGATATTTTGCGGAAATTTTTGGTGGATGCGCTGTCGATTATCCACCCTACAGCACTTTCCACTTTCCACTTTCCACTTTCCACTTTCCACTTTCCATTTAAAGGATTTTTGTTGGATGCGCTGTCGCTTATCCACCCTACAGCTCGTTCTGATTTGCGAAAAATGCCCAGGCGATGCGGTAGTCGGCTTCACGGCTGGCTAAGGCGAAAGGTGCGGTATAGCTGCGGGAACGGGCTGCTTTATCCCCGTTGGGTTGGGTGTCATCTTGCACGGTGGTAGTAACCGTACTACCGGCAGGCAAGGTGCCGGATTCCTGCATCGCTCGGATGTCGTCCCAGCCGAACTTGCCGGTTTTGCTGCGTCCGTCCGGTGTTGTAAAGGTCACATCTGTGGAAGTGCGACTTCCCTTGCGCGGCAAGCCGACACCGACCAAGCCTTTGCTGTTAGTGAAGATGATGCGCCCCGCCATGTCATACCAGGTGTCGCGTTCATAGCCTTGCATCACCGGAAACTGAACTCGGTAGATAAGCAGCAATTCGTCAAGCGTGAGGCCAAGTTCTTGTGCCACCAGCACGTCGATTTCCACCAGCGCCATGCGACGAGCATAGTCGCTGCGCAGCGCGCAATTGCGCTGCCATTGGGGTGTGAGGTTGGCGAAAAAATCCTGCGGCAGGCGCGGATTGTCGGGCTGGCTCCAGCATTGGGTGGTGAAGTCAGTGGCAAAAACTTCAGCCCAAAGGGGAGCGTAGTGGGTGGTTAGACAATTAAGGGCAAGTGTTCTTGATAAATTTGTAGAATTAACACTCAGACAAGGAAATAATTGAAGACCTCCAGTTGTAAGATCCGCTTTGGCAGAAGATTTTAAGAAAAAATCCAAGACAATAGATGTCATGGCAATTAAAGTTCTTGCCAGATCATCTCTCTTTTTAAAACACGTTGAGATGCAACTAATTATGTGTGACGTCAGAGGCGGAGCGATGGTTGGAAGTAACGTACGCTCACCCGATTGAGACAAGCGTTTCCTAAATACCAGCCTAAAATATTCCGTCACTCTTTTCTTGCGCCAGCGTTGCACTTCCACCGCCTGTCCTTTTTTGTCGGCGTTTTTGGTTTGTTCTTCTTCGTTTAGGTCATCCCAAGCTAAGGTTAGCATTTCCGCTTCCGGCCAGCTCACCGTGGGTGTGCGTCTTGCATATTCGGCACGGTCTTCCATCGGGCGGTAGTTGCTGCGCGGCAGGTAGTCGTCGGGCAGAGTATCGAGGTCGAGCGGGTCGTAGTGACTATTGATGCTGCAAATAGCACGCGGGGTTTTGTTGAACGGGTTGGCCAGGAAAAAATGCGGACCGGACAATACCCAGTCTTCTGCTGTGGCAGCAAACGGCGCGCTGCGGTCGGCGTTGCGGATAATCGTGCCGTCCTTTTGCTGCATAGTTTCATGCCACATTTCGGTTGAAAAATAGTCATCGCCTAAATCACTCAAACGTCTAGGATAAGCGGCGAGTTTAGCCAGCACGCTGGAAAGCTGCCCGGCATGTAGTGCAGGTAGTCTGGCGCGGCGCGGCGACGTGCCGGGTTCATCGTAGAGTTTCGCGAACACCGTCAATTGTTCGTCGCCAACACGCACGATGCGGTCGGCGTGACCTGCTGTGTTCCATTTTCCTGCCTCATTTTTATAGCCACCCACCAGCCCGCTGCCCTCATGGGCATAACAGGCTTCCACGGTCGCAGGAGAAAACAAGTTGGCAAGCTGGTCAAATGCCGGTTGCGCTTGCGGCGAACCATACAGATTGATGCTGTATTTGGTGTGGTGATCCACCTCGGCAAACAGTTGCAGCTCATTGATAAACTGAAAATGCGCCCGCAACCGCGCATAGACCGCTTCACGCAAAGCCCCGCCCCTCGGGTCATCATACGGCCCTTCAGGATGCAAGAACCCAACCACACCCCGCTGTCCGGCTAGCATCCAGCCTAGCGGCATGAAACATTTATACAGATTAGTTTGTACGCCCTTGAGCAGCGGATAATTCTGCATGGCGTTCAGATAATTTTGTGTCGCCTCCGCCTCTTCCAGCTCAGTCGTCCATTCGCCTTGCAACGCGGGAAACTCTGCAAATGCCGCGCTACGCTGTTGAGCCAGCTCGGTGGCACTCAGTTTGCCAATGGCTACCAGCGGATTAGCTTCACCCAAAATACCGGCTTCGTTCCATTCCACTTTGAGCCACGGCGGATTTCCCAGCACCAGATCGAAGCCACCTCTGCTGGCGAACACATCGGCAAAGGTCAACTCCCAGTGCATGAAGCGGCGCTGTCTGGCAATCGCCTCAACGGTCACAACCCTTGCAAAATTCTGTCGCAATTTGCTGATGCGCAATTGACCGAATTTATCGTGCAGCTTGGCTGGCTCTTGAGCAGTAGACAGCATCGGCTGCACCGCGCCAAACATATCGGCCTGCACTTCAGAAAATAAGTCCGGTTCATCTCCCGACCTCACCCCCTCCCTCACCCCCATCCCCTCTCCCGAAGGGAGAGGGGGGGAAGAACTCAGGAGAGGGGGGGTAGAATCAAAATCCATCTGGCTTTGTGGTGCCAAGTCGATGATATTACCCTCCAGAATCGCACCGATTTCCATCCACCATTGTTCACGGCTGGGCAAGTCGGCGCTTTGGGTGATCGGCCAGAACCACAGCGCACACCAGTAATCCATCACCAGTTTCAGGCGACGATAAGGCGTGGCGTAATCGCCGTCTTCATTGAGCAAACCTTGGGTACGTATCGCCTCCTTCTGTAAGCGGGAAGTAATACCCTCACCCCAGCCCTCTCCCAAAGGGCGAGGGGGTACAACATTTGGCCACAACACCAAGGCATCTTCGGTGCGCGCGCGATCTTCATTCACCTGCTTGGTGTGTGCCGCCCACAATTCGTCTATCGCATCGGACAGTTGCAAGAGGCGCTGGATTTCATGCAGCTCAAGGGGTTTGTTCAAGGTCGTGCGCCACTCCTTGAGACGGAAAAAATCGGCAGGATAAAGCTGCTTTGCCACTTTGTCGGTGTAGTTGGCCATACCGGTATCGGGCAACAGGAAGTGATACACCTCATCTGCTTTGCGCTTGGGTGTTTGCGGGTCGAGTCGGCGCGGAGCGACATCGTACCAGACAGGTTTGCTGCCCTTCTTCAACGAACTGGCAGCAAACACTTCACGCCGCGCACCGATTAAGCTGTTACCGGCAAACAACTGATAGCCGAACCACGGCACGCGGGCGGCTTTAGGCGGCTGGCCGGGTTCTGTCGGTTCGCCGTAAATGGCATTGAGCCAGAGACTGACTTCAGCCAGTTCGGTGGCGATGGGGTTCAAGTCCACGCCATATACATTGCGGTCGGCGATATACATGCGGGTCTTTTGCAACTCGACGGTGTATTGCTCGTGCGGAATGCGGCGTTTCAGTTCAGCCTGCTTGCGCTCCAGATAGGCTTCGGATAACTGATTGACCGCTTCATTCAAAAAGGCAGCGCTGCCCATGGCGGGTTCAACCACAGTCAAGCTCAGAATATCATCAGCGGTTTTGTCTTTGAGCAATTCCTTCAGCGCATATTTCACCAGACAGCGGGTGAGCACTTGCGGGGTGTAATAACTCGCGCTTTTTTGCCGGTCGCGCCCGGCCAGACGATAAATAAAGGTATCACGCGGATAGACGCGCAGCTTTTTATGTCCCTGGTCGTCGATGTCATGCACCCGTTCAGCAGGCTTATATTGATTTATGCGGCTGGCGGGAACGAACCAGGCGCTGTCCATCATGTCGGTGGTGCCCCCTCCGCTATCCGGCTCCTCGTCATCGTCCTCATCGCTGGCAACTTTCGCAGCCTTTTTGGGTTCAGGCTGAACTTCGTACAGGTCTTCTTTCGCAAAGAAACCGCGATAGGACAACAGCGCTTCATACACCGCACCGAGCTGGTTGATCGACAGCAACTGATAGCTGACGCGTCCCCTGTGCTTTCCATGTTTTCCGTCAGTCAGGGACATCAGTTTAATGACCTGTTGCCAGACATGATTGGGGAAACGCACCTGATTGAGCAACGGCGTAGCGTTAGGATCAAAGAGTTTGCTGTCGAGCGGGGCGAGTGCGAAGGCTTCCTTGACACTGCCGGCCAGCACGCTCTGTTGCATGGCGGCACCACAGCCTTCACCTATCAGCGAAAACAGCCGGCGCAAGGAGGCATCGAAATACATGCCGTCCCGCGCAGAGGTCGAGAGCTGGGTCATTTCCAGATCGCGCAAGCTTTCAAGGCTGTAGCCTTTGGCATAAATCTCACTTTTCTGAATAGGCACATAACCCAGCTCGGGGCGCGCTTCAATGTAGAACATGAACAGCAAACGGTACACCAGGCGCAGACATTCGAGACTCAGCTCGCCCGCATCAACAGCATCCTTGCCGGTATAAAAACCCTGCTTATTTTCCTTCGCCTTTTGCCGGAGTTGTTGCACCGCTTCGTTGCCCAGCAACTCGATGGCAGTGCGCAGCGCATATTTCAAATCCTCACTGACACCGAAGGCGTGCTTATGCGCGTTTTCATCCAGACCTTCGAGCAGGCTGGCACCCATGGCCGGTGCAAGACTGTCGTGATGCAGCAAGGCCGCAGCGGCTTGCAGAGTATAAGGTTCCTTGCGGTCGAGAATTTCGCTCCAGTCGAAGCGCAGCAGACGATTGTTCGGCCACTTGTAGCGGTCGAGCAGCAGCCAGTCCTTGTAACCTGCCAGCAGAATATAGCGCGGCGGATGATCGGTGCCGAACAGGGCTTCGGAGAGAATTTCCAGCCAGGTAAGATTTTTCAGGGCATTGGGAACTTCCTGTCCATCATAGTGAGCCGCCGTCAGTTTGTGATCGAGCGGGTCCTCTTCTTCATGACCAGGTTGATAAGCCGGCACGATCAGCAATTGAGGCGATTGATGCGCCTCGCCGAAAGCCGCCCAAACCGGCACGGGCATACCGCCTGGCAAGCTGATTTGCTGAGGTTGCAGCTGGTAACCCAACGCTTCAAACAACGGCGTGTGCAGCAGCAGATGATTTTGCAGGCGCTCGGCATCCTCTCGCAGACGGCTGAAACTGGCCAGATTGGCAAACCACTTGCCGGTCAGACCTGCCAGACGTTTGTAAGGCGCGCGTGATCGGGCACGGGATTCTTCAGTCGCCGCTTCTTCAGCGGCTTGCCATTTTTCTATCAGGGTACGAATATCGCCTTTAAACACCTCGGCCAGATAATGATGGCCGTAGAATTCATTTTCATTGGCGATACCGGCAAAGCTTTGTACGGTTTGTGCGATGGACATAGCGGGTCTCTTGTTTGTTGCAAGGTTTAGCGCACGGCCGCAGCCAGCACCTGAATGAAGGGCTGTGGCTCGGTGGTCATGGTGTCTTGCACCCACTGGCGGTATTCGTCGAACACCTTGTGGATATGCTGGGTGCGCTGCTCCCGGCGTGATTTTTTAAACTGTTCAGCCTGCTGATTAGCTTTGAGGCGCAATTCAAGCTGCTCGAACTGTTTGCCTTGCAAGCGTTCCAGATCAGCCAGTGTTCCGGCAAGTCGCTGCGTCATGTCTAATGCAAACGTTTTTTGCAAAGCGACCATGTGCCGCTGCATGGCCGCCACCGCTTCAGGCAGATTTTCCTGCAAACTGGCTGTGGCTATCCCCTGATTACGGTTAGCCAGCGAATTAGCGCGGAGTTTGGTGCGGCTAACAAAGTCTGGAAAAGCCTGTAAGGACCAAGCCCCGTCGACATTCACCGCCACTTGCCATTCGACCAGCAAGGGCTGACCCTTGCGGTTCGGAATCTGCCCCATCAGCATGAAGGCTTGTTCACCGACTGCCAACTGAGGACATTGAATCACCGGCGCACGATGGCGGCCAAAAGCGGTGAGCACGCGATCTGACAACCAGTCCATGATGGGATGCTGAGGCCATAGGTAATGCAGTGAGGGCCAGCTTTCATCTTCCGCTTTCGCCTGACGCGCCAGTTCAATGGCCTGTGCGATGCGGCTTTTATGCGCACACAAGGCGTAACGGTGATGCTCGTCGCGCACTTCCAGCGGCAACGTGACTTTTAAGCGCGCCTGCAAATCACGAGGAGCCGTTAATGTAATGGTCTGACTGGCATCATCGTGGCTGAACTCGGCAATGGGCGCAGGCTGCGAGAGTTGCTGCAAGGCGGTTTTGGCAAAGAGGTAATCCGCGCTCAGTTCCGCGTTACCAAACAGGGTGAGTCCTTCCTTGATGAAATCGGTACTGGGTTTGGTATCCACCACGGTTTCGCTCTGCGCAAACAGTTTGAGCAGCCAGTCACCCTCCTCATCAGCACTGGCGGGCTTTTCTGACGAAGCTTGAGCTGCATCAAGGGTTGCTTCAAACATCTGAGGGCTGGTGCCAGCCGCCATAACATCGGCCACCTTGGCAGCCTCCTTCTCAGGATCAAATACATGCAGGAAGGAGGCCGGATCACCCAGATTCTTGTTGGCCTGTTCGTCCTTGGTTTGCAGGATTTCCAGAATACGCATGTCGCCGTTGATGCGTTCCACGGTCGTTTCGGTGTACAGATAGACAATGCGCGGCTGATGATTCTGACCATAGCGATCCACGCGGCCATTGCGCTGCTGAAAAACCATCAGCGACCAGGGCAAGTCGAAGTGCACCAGGCGATGGCAGAAATAATGCAGATTGAGCCCTTCGGAGGCCACATCCGAACAGAGCAACACCCGCATCGGATCGTCGCGGCGACCGAAGCGATCCACCAGCTCCTGTTGTTCGGTGTCGGTCATGCCGCCGTGCAGGATTTCCAGTTGAGCCGCTTTCAGACCCGCCGCTTTGGGTAGCGCGTCTTGCAGCCAGCGCAGCGTTTCGATGCGTTCAGAGAAAATCACCAGACGGTCAGATGAATCGGACGGCTGCCAGTTAAACTGCACGCTCTTCAGATGCTGCACCAGACGCTGAAATTTGCTGAAGCTGCTGGCATCAATCGCACGCAGAGTCATCGCAAATTCCTGTAGCGCTGCCACTTCAGCATGTTCATCGGCACTGACAACAGGCTTTGCCAGCAGCAACTTGATGCGGCGCTCCGTGGAATCCAGCGCTGCGAAAGGACTGGAGAACAGCCCCTTTTGCATCCCTACCCGTTGCAGTTCCTGTTGCTTACCGGCACGATGTTCGCCTTTCTGAGTGAAAGGAATCGCCAACAACGCGCGATAGGCGGCCTCTTCCTGCGCACTGGCCGCTTGCTTGAGTTGCTCAGTAATACGCTCCTGAAAGTCTGCGCTCACCTGATCGCGGATATCCTTCTTGAAGCGGCGTACCACCAGCCCTTTTTCTCTGAAATCCTGCGGTGTGTAATCGTCCGGATCGCTGATGGCGGTCGGATCGAGCAGACTCATCAGGGAGGCAAAGCTGCGCGCCGACCCATCGTGCGGAGTCGCTGAGAGCAGCATCATGGTGTCAGAGCGCCCCGCCAGCATGCGTGCCAGACGCGCGCGACGAGACATGCCGTCTTCATTGCCCCGAGCAGCGACGTTGTGGCACTCATCGATGATGATGATGTCCCACCAGGCATTTTCAAGATAGTTCCGGTATTCCAGATTGTTCTTGAGCGTGTCGATCGAAATGATGGTGCGGTCGTAGAAATTAAACGGGTTATGATTGCCGGGGATATTGTTACGCACCCGTTGCAGCCCGATTGAATCGAGTCTGACCAAGGGAATCGAGAAACGGCTCCAGAATTCCTTCTGAAACTGGGTCAACATGCTTTTGAGGGTAATCACCAGAATGCGCTGCCCTCGCCCGCGCTGTATCAGTTCAGTGGTCAGAATGCCGGCTTCGAGCGTTTTACCCAGCCCCACGGCGTCCGCAATCAGGATGCGCTGACGCGGCTGTTTCAGTGCCTGCAAGGCAGGGTCGAGCTGGTAGGGCACCAGATTCATCACAGCACGATGGCCTAAATGAATCTGATCGTCATTCGGCGTACTTCGCCGCAGCTGGGCTTCGAGGTAGAGAAAGGTACTGTTGAAGTGAGAGCTTTCATCCGCAATCAATACCGTTTGGGCAGGATCAAGGACAAGAATGGCCTCTTCCAGTTGGGTCAAAAATTGTGAAGACCGGCCGCGCACCAGATCGGATACGCCATCGCAACTTAGCAGATGCCCGCCATCACTGGAAGGATCGACACGACGCACCAACCACTCTTCATCGCGTATCACCACTCGTGCACCGGCGTATGGAAGCATGTATTTCCTTGATTACATTATTTTAAAATCTAAATAAACACTTTGACGGCGTGCAGATTCTTCAGAAGCAAATTGAGGATTTGCATTCAATTGCAAACCATACCTTATTTAACTCACGAGTAGTGACCTATTTTAAAAATACTACCTGCTCGCCGGCAGCTATATTTTTTTTAATATATCCCATAGTTTGAATCAATATAAAAATCGAAATTGCACTTAAAAATATTGCGCGGAATTATGCACAGGAATACCAGTCAGTACTGAAATTACTTAAATTGGGTTCTGTTGACGTTTTGCCAATCGGGTCGGATGAGCCATTTTTAATGGCATGAGTAGCATAAATTTAAGTGACGAGACTTGGAGGGTAGCACTATGGCTTGGCAATGATGAAGGCTTAACCAGTTTGGCCAGCGGGTGCCGTAACGACAAAGAGATGATTGAGCCGTTGCGCGAATGCGGCTGCACAGAAACGCCGGACGGCGTTGCTACGTGGACTGGATCGTGACGCGCTGGATGAGGCCATGATGGCACGGCAAGAAGATTAAACACGCATTACGGCATCACGGATTATGCCCGCCTTGTGCGGGTTTTCCATTTATATATCTCAGGGCTAGGAGCGAGAGCAAGGCTGTATCGTCGCAGAACATTTACGCAGCAATGAGAACGGAGCGGCGGCGCTGGCGATCGAGGAGGCGCTAAAGCGAAGGTTGAGAGATTGTCACGGAATAAGGTTGACCCGTGGATTGCGGAAATGAATCAGCTCATGAAAACGATTAGGCGGTGATCGGTTAATACGCGACTGACAGCACCAACACTGACCGCTTGAACTGGTGACAGATCAGGCGATTTTTTATGCCCGTTTAAATCCTACTGCTTACTTTTTGCTTACTTTTGTTTTTCTCGGGGTTTTTTATTCAGAGACAAAACGCTTGTAAGTCATTGATTAAATGGTGCCCAGAACCGGAATCGAACCGGTACGCCCTTTTCAAGGCGACGGATTTTAAGTCCGTTGTGTCTACCAATTTCACCACCCGGGCAGATGTATGGAGGTGCGTGCCAGTGTATAACTGGTCTAACCGAATTGGTAATCCGATGTAACCGTGGTTATATCAAAAGATTACGATCAATACAGACTCACGCGCCAACTGTGTATGTTTGCAGAGGCCGCATTATACACAAAATCACCACACATACGGCAGCATTTAATATGCCCGAGTGCTGCCGAAGAATCACACTGACTTAATCGGCTGCGCCTGTGCGAGCAGATTGGTCTTGTCTGCGCTACCGGCTGAGGAGCCAAAATAGTAATTTACAATCGCACCCCAGGCGGCACCCAGCGCACCGAGCATAATCAGCAAGGCTTGATTTTCTGCCGATTTAAGGACTCCCAGCAACATGCCGATTAAAATACCAAAAAACCCAAGCGTGACCATCACAGCCAATATTGCCGGAACCTGGCTTTTGGCAGACAGCCGCATTCCTTTTGCGTCTTTGTTATTAGCTGTTGCGAGCCGGGCCAGATCGAGTGTTTGCTTAAAGCCTAGCGACTGCATCTGCACTGAAAATGCCTGGTCTGCATTTTTAAGCGCGAGCATTTGTTCAGGCGTCGCGCTGCTGATAGCCTGTTTCAGCGCGTCAGTAGTGGGTTCTGTTATGCCCAGCGCATTCGCCGCAGCCACAACCGCCATACCACCCAACGGGCCGCCCAGCGCCGTTCCTATCCACGGCGCAACTGTCTTTGTGATGTCTGTAAAATCCATATCAGACCCCCATTGAAGTTAAAAACAGACGGTTAAACCAGCCATGCAAATATTGTGTGCGCTGTGGTTCCGGCGTATTTGCATAACGCATAGCGCGATTAGCCATAAAAAGCGCAGCAGCGCGCGGACCGGCATGAACTGCCGCACTGACTGTGAGGGCTCCGATAACGCCATCAGATACAACCCCGACTGCATCCTGTAGCATGTGACAGGCCGGAGAGACGCCCTGATTTACCGCAGAATCAAACACCAGCAGATCCAGCGGAGAAGGCAGCTGTGAACAACTACATTTATCCCAGTAGTCGCGCTGATAAATAGCTTTAGCCTGGTCGAGCGTCAAGTTGGCAATATCAGTAGTCGGATAGCTGCGCTTTGAAATCCCGAATTTTGTCTCGCCTCCGGGATCTTGTGGATCGTTAACATACCCTCCCTCGCTGCCGATGATTTTTTCAAATGCCGCATCAAAATTGTCGTTCATGGTGTGCCTTTCTGTATGTGATTATTTATTTGCATACTCATTTTTTAAAATCGCCGTGAATGGCGATGTAGCGCATGATTGCCCCGTATAAACTCGCCTCAACGCAAAAGACTTCAGGTGCAGGGTGGTTTTGCCAACTCTGATGGTTAGTTTATCGGTTAATTATGGCTGTTAATGGTAGAAATACGCAAGCAGGAATATAAAGGAGGCAATAAAAAACCCGCTAATCTATTGAATTAACGGGTAATCTTTGGAGGTGCGTCCCAGAGTCGAACTGGGCTAACCGGATTTGCAATCCGGGGCATAACCGATTTGCTAACGCACCATCTAAACTACGAAGGGAAAGCATTACGCTTTCCCTTTAATGTGGAGCGGGAAAAGAGGCTCGAACTCTCGACCTATACCTTGGCAAGGTATCGCTCTACCAACTGAGCTACTCCCGCATGGAGCATCGCAAAAACCGTCAAACTGGACTCCGGTGAAATGGAGCGGGAAAAGAGGCTCGAACTCTCGACCTATACCTTGGCAAGGTATCGCTCTACCAACTGAGCTACTCCCGCATTGCGAGGTGCGAATTATAGGCGCTTCGCAAACTATGTCAACCTTTTTTTACTTAAAGCGCAAACAAGCGTGCAAAGTTCTCACTGGTTTTCAATCCCACCTCCGTCACACTGATGCCGCGCAACAGCGCGATTTCTTCGGCAACGTGCTTCACATAAGCCGGTTGATTGAGTTTACCGCGAAACGGCACAGGCGCAAGATACGGAGAATCTGTTTCAATCAACATCCGGTCTAACGGCACGCGCTGGGCGACTTCCTTGATCTGCAAGGCATTTTTAAAAGTAACAATACCGGAAAAGGAAATATAAAAACCCATATCCAGGGCTGCTTGCGCCACTTCCCAGTTTTCCGTAAAACAGTGCATCACCCCCGCCGCATGTTCAGCGCCTTCTTCACGCATCAACCGTAGCGTATCTTCCGCCGCACTTCGCGTATGGATGATCAGCGGCTTGCCACATTCACGCGAGGCACGAATGTGATTTCTAAAACGATTTCGCTGCCATTCCAAATCGCCGCTCAGACGGAAATAATCCAGCCCCGTTTCACCGATAGCAATGATTTTCGGATGCTGAGCGAGTTCAACCAATCGGGCGACACTCGGCTCCTCGACATCCTCGTAATCGGGATGTACGCCGACAGAAGCATATATATTCGGATATTGCACTGCCAGCGCCAGCACTTGCGGAAAATCCGCCAGATTGACCGACACACAGAGTGCGGCCAGCACTTCATTTTGCTGCATTCTGGCCAACACACCGGTGATATTTTCGACCAGATCGGGGAAGTTGATGTGACAATGGGAATCTATGAAGGACATGTGAGCTGACAATAAGTAAATAACAGGGATTCAAAAAACAGTTTCGGATTGAGCGTATGCTGCGCTTCCTTTTTCGCTGTTTGCAGATAGCTTTGTAAGCGCGCCAAATTTAACGCATCCAGATTTTCGACCCGCTTGGCAATATTCGCCTGATCAGCAGGATGATAGCGCACTTTTCCGGTCAGTTTTTGCGACATCAGATCATAGCACCATTGCTGCAACCATTGCACAACCAGGACCTGCGGGGTTTTCTGCAAGGCATCCGCCAGCGCAAACACATCCAGCGCAGCAGGTTGCCGAACCGCACGTAACAATTTTTCGCGTGCCTCCGAGCCATCAGCCCCCTGCATCGCCTGCAACGGAGAAAACCCGGCAAGCGCCAGCGCGTCTGCCGGATTTTTTATTCCCTGCCCTGCCAGCCAGCGCACAGCCGTTGCTGCATCGGGCACGGTTACATTAAAAGCCAGACAGCGGCTTAACAAAGTAGGTAGCAAGGCTTGTGCTTTATGCGTTACCAGTATGAACAGCAAGCCTGGCGGAGGTTCTTCCAGGCTCTTCAGCAGGGCATTCGCCGCATTTGCATTCATCGCCTCCGCAGGATGGATGATCACCACCCGCCTGCCGCCCTGATGCGCAGTCATACCCGTAAAATCCGACAAAGCGCGGATTTGAGCGACGGAAATCTGCCGGCTGGCTTTCTTGCCAGCCTCATCTTCTTCAGTCTCCGATTCGGGTTGCAGAAAACGAAAATCCGGATGTGACCCCTGAAGCAACCAGTGACAGGCAGGGCATTCCCCGCAGGCACAACCGTTATCCAGCGGCTGCCGGCACAGTAAGGTGCGGGCAAAATTGAGCGCCAGCTCCAGCTTGCCTGTCCCTTTCATGCCTTGAAACAGCAAAGCTTGCGATGCGCGCGTGCGCAGAGCTTGCAAGCGAGTCCAGTCGTCCTGCTGCCAGGGATATAGTTCGCTCATTGCATTGATTCAAGAATTGATGCCAGTTGCTGTTGCACGGCTTCTAGCGTCTGTGCCGCATCAATCACTGCAAAACGCTGCGGATTTTCCGCTACACGACGCTGATAACCGCTGCGCACACGCTCGAAAAATTCGCTCTGTTCCTTTTCAAAGCGATCAAGCGATATATTGTTTGCCAGCCGCTGCCTGGCCACTTCAACCGGCAAATCAAAAAACAGCGTCAAATGCGGCACCAGCGCCACCCAGCTTTCCAGTTGTGTGAGTTTGTCCCAGTCCATACCGCGCCCGCTCCCCTGATAGGCGAAACTGGCATCACTGAATCTATCCGAAATCACCCATTTGCCGGCAAGTAAAGCCGGTTTGATGACCTGTTCGACATGTTCGATGCGCGCCGCAAACATCAACATGGCTTCCGTAGTTATGCTCATGGACTGGCTGAGCAGCATCTCCCGCAACTGCTCACCAAGCTTCGTGCCGCCCGGCTCACGAGTCAAAACAACCTCCACCCCGCGCTGCCGCAGCATATCGGCAAACCATGCCAGGTGGGTGCTCTTGCCTGCGCCGTCGACACCTTCAAAAGTAATAAATTTATTCATTAAAAACAGCCGGAAGTTGATAATCGTTTGTTAAGCGAGCTGGAGAGCAAACTATGCCACACAATTTAAAGGAAAAATACTTGCATATCGGAGGAATTATAATGAAGCGTCAATTCAACCGGATGGTGCCAGTGAATCGGGCAAGACAGGAATATATCAGGGTGATTTGAGATGCCGCATCAGTCTGATTCTGACAGTTCAGATGGGTGAATAGAGAGGCAGAAAACCTGAATTTCTGCTGCTGACTTACGGCACACATCCCCATATATTCACTTCCGCTTATTCACCTCTGTCGAGCTTGACGATCTGCAATCAAGACCCGACACGAATGATACTGCTGCAACTCAGGCGGTGATATAACGCTCCATCTGTTCGATGATGAAATCTTGATCGGAAATTTTAGCTTTGACCAGATCGCCAATTGATACGATGCCAAGGATGTTTTCCTGCTCATCCAGCACAGGCAAATGGCGTAAAAAACGTTCCGTCATCAGCGCCAGCCCTTGCGAAATTTCCATATCCTGAGAAACGAAACGCACCTGTTGCGTCATTACCTCGTTCAGCAGAATTTCTTTAGGATTACGTCCAAGAGCGGTAATTTTATTCAGACAGTCACGCTCGGTAAAGATACCAACTAGTTTTTTTTCCTCTAAAACCATAACGGCGCCAATACCAAAATCACGCATCAACTCCACTGCGTGCTGAACGGTATCCGTAGGTTTAACTGTTGTAAGTGGTTTTGTTTTCTGGGCAAGTATTTGCTTAATTCTTATCATTATTTTCTCCACTAAGTTTTCTGAAATTACGGATGCGGCACTACGGACTTTCATCTTAGACTATTTACGTAAATATGCAATTGCCATACTCGAAAATAGCCCCTGTTATCAGAACCGTTAGGTACTTTTAAGCATCCGACTTCACTTGCAGAGGGACAGCACAGGCATTGCCTTTACCAGGGAAGACCCCGACTCACCTGCCACGCGCCACTATTATTTTTGATAGCGATCTACCGCCCGGTTATGCGCTGCCAGATTACTGGAAAATTTTGAACTGCCGTCACCGCGGGCAACGAAGTACAAAGCGTCGGTAGTGGCAGGATGCAGTGCTGCATTCATCGCAGCCAGCCCCGGCATCGCGATCGGCGTAGGCGGCAAGCCGGCACGGGTATAGGTGTTATAAGGCGTATCCGTGGTCAGATCACGGCGCTTAAGATCACCATCGAATTTTTCACCCAGCCCGTAAATCACAGTCGGGTCTGTTTGCAGCAACATGTGCAGGCGCAACCGGTTAACAAACACACCCGCGATCATGGCACGATCAGCAGCTATACCCGTTTCCTTCTCCACGATGGAAGCCAGTATCAGTGCCTGATAAGGCGTCGCCAACGGCAAATCCGGAGTGCGTGTCAGCCAGGCTTCGTTCAGCCGTTTTTGCATCAGCTTATAGGCGAACTTGAATAGTTCAAGGTCGCTGCTACCGACAGCAAGAAAGTAAGTCTCAGGTAAAAACAGCCCTTCCGGCTGCGTTTCAATGGCACCGATACGCTGCAATATTTCGCTGTCGCTTAAACTTAAACTGTCATGCCGGATGTTGGGATTGTCGTTGAGTACATTGCGCAATTGCCTGAAATTCCAGCCTTCGATGATGGCAAACTGATTCTTGCTGCCATTGCCCTGAGTTATCATGTCAAGCAAAGCCATTTTTGATATAGCGCCATCAAGCTGATAAATGCCCGCCTTGATTTTTCCGGCTCGCCCCTGCAAGCGGGCGAAAAGCACAAACAACCCGGGATAATCCAGCAAACCGCCCTGTTCGAATTGCGTCGCCACTTGCGTTAGCGTATTGCCCTGATCGACAGAAAACTCAAAGGGCAAAGTTTGCGGCTGCGAGGGCGCATAGACATAATAGGCAAGACTGCCAAAACACATTACCACCAGCAACCCGATCAACTTGCCCATCATTTCAACTCCAGCACTGCGCGTATTTTCGATGTCCGGCTAAAATCCGTCCAGTGCTGCTGCTCAAGCTGCGCTACCGGCCATAAACCAAACACACTGTTAGTTAAAAACAATTCATCGGCACAAAACAATTCAGCCAACTCAACATTGCGCACGTCAATGGGCATGCCGAGTTTTGCAGCACCCGCCATCACCCGGTCACGCTGCACGCCCGCCACCCCGCAGCGCGACAACGACGGCGTAATCAGCCGTCCCTGAGAGAATAAAAACAGATTGCTGCGCACGCCCTCAATCACAAGACCTTCTGCATCCAGCAGCAATCCTTCCTGAGCCTCCGTACCGGCAAGTTCAGCCGCTGCCAGCACATTTTCCAGACGGTTCAGATGCTTGATGCCGGCGAGCTGCGGCTGATGCCCCAGACGAAGTTCACACAGACGTACCACTACACCCTGATTTTCATAGCCGGATGGATAGACGGGCAGTGCAGTAACATCCCATATATGTGCGGGAATTACATCGAAAGCAGGCGTATAGCCGCGAATATTCTGGCCACGCGTGACAATGATTTTAACCACCGCGTCGGGATGCGCTGCCACCAGCACGGCCAGTTCATCAGACAGGCCATCCGGACAGACAATGCCCAGTGCAGCGCAATCGTTTTGGAGTTTTTGATAATGCAGCGGCCAGTGCTGTGGCTGACCATTTGAGATGCACAGGGTACGGAACACCCCGTCACCATAAAGCAAACCGCGATCTCGTATGCTGATCATGTTGCCTGAGATGCCATTGACCAACATAGAAATCAACCAGAAAACTACTGTCCACGAAAGACACCACTTCGTGGACAAAAAAGGCTTCAGAATTAAACTTTACTGAACACCAGTGTACCGTTGGTGCCGCCGAAACCGAAATTATTGTTCATCGCCACGTTAATTTTCATGTCGCGGGCGATATTGGCGCAATAATCCAGATCACACTCCGTATCCTGTTCGAAGATATTGATGGTCGGCGGAGATATTTGATGATGTATCGCCAGCACCGAGAAAATCGACTCTATCCCGCCTGCGCCGCCCAGCAAATGACCGGTCATCGATTTGGTTGAATTGACGACCAGCCTTTTGGCATGATCACCGAAAGCCAGCTTGATCGCCTCAGTCTCGTTTTTGTCACCCAGCGGGGTTGAGGTACCATGTGCATTGACATACTGCACGTCATCCGCATTCAGCCCTGCATTTTTCAAGGCGCTTAACATGCTGCGCTTCGGGCCGTCGCTGTTTGGTGACGTGATATGATAAGCATCACCGCTCATGCCGTAACCTGTCAATTCAGCATAGATCTTTGCGCCGCGCGCTTTGGCATGTTCATATTCTTCCAGCACCATCACCCCGGCACCTTCACCGATAACAAAGCCATCTCTGTCCTTATCCCACGGACGGCAGGCGGTAGCCGGATCATCATTTCGGGTGCTCAAGGCGCGAGCGGACGAAAAGCCACCGACCGCCAGCGGACCGATGGTCGCTTCCGCCCCCCCTGCAATCATCACATCGGCATCGCCATATTCAATCATGCGTGCGGACTCACCGATACAATGCGTGCCGGTCGTGCAGGCGGAGACCATCGCCAGATTCGGGCCTTTCAATCCGTACATCACGGATAAATTACCGGAAATCATGTTAATGATGGTGCCGGGAATAAAGAAAGGTGAAATCTTGCGCGGCCCGCCGGCCAGGTAATCGCTATGCGTTTCTTCGATCGACGGCAGACCGCCGATACCTGAACCGATATTGACACCGATGCGCTCTGCATTTTGCTCGGTGACTTCCAGACCCGCATCCTTAAAGGCCTCCATTCCGGCGACCAGACCAAAATGAATAAATCTTCCCATGCGACGGGCATCTTTGGCAGGCAAATACTGTGTAACATCAAAATGCTGTACTTCGCCGGCAATTTGACTGGCAAATTGACTGGCATCGAAACTTGATATTTTGACGATTCCGGATTTACCTGCGACGATGTTAGGCCAGGCAACAGAAATACCGATGCCGACCGGGGAGACGATCCCCAAGCCGGTCACAACCACTCTACGTTTAGACAAATTAGCTCCGCCGACAAGAATTTACTTTTGATGTGCCAGGACGTAATCGATGGCTTGCTGCACGGTTGTGATCGTTTCTGCATCTTCATCAGGAATTTCGCATTCAAATTCTTCTTCCAGCGCCATCACCAGTTCGACGGTGTCCAGGGAATCAGCACCCAGATCGTTGACGAAAGAAGATTCGTTTTTTACTTCAGATTCGTTCACGCCAAGTTGTTCCGATACGATCTTTTTTACACGCAGCTCAATAGACATTTTAAGACTCCCACCCTGTTATAAGTTAAAAAAGCTCAGGCATTGTACCAAAGTTGCCGGAAATTCCCAACAACATCCGCAATACACAAAAATATATGCGACAAATGCTACCGCTATTCGCCACGCAGAATACGCAACGGAGACATATTTTGCAAGCTGCGCGTGGCAAGCCATCCCGCCAGCATCACCAGCAGTATCCCGCCTGCCAGACTATCCAACCACATCAAACGATCCCACCTGAATGGAATATCCAGCACATAACGCGTCAGCAGCCAGCCCAGCAAAGTAGCACTTGCCGCAGCGAACAGTCCGGCAAGCAGCCCCGTTACGGCAAATTCAGTCAGATGCAAACGGCGCAAGTAGCCACTGTCCGCACCCAGCGTGCGCAAAATCGCCGCTTCATAGATACGCTCATCCTGACTCGCCTGCAAGGCGGCATACAGCACCAGCAACCCTGCTAACTGGGTAAACAGAAATACCACACTGATCGTCTGTGATACCTTTTCAATAATATCGCGCAGCTGGGCTATCACCGCCCCGGTATCAATCAGCAGCAGATTGGGAAATGTCCGTATCAGTTCATCCCCTACGGCGCTCTTGCCCGGCGGCAGATAAAAACTGGAGAGATAACTTGCCGGATAATCGCGCAGCAAAGCGGGCGTGGCAATGACAAAGAAATTTACCTGCATCGAGTCCCATTGCACCTTGCGCAAACTGGTCACCCGGGCTTGAAAGCGACTGCCTGCTACATCGTAGCCCAAAAAATCACCCATATGAATATTCAAGGTTTTAGCGATACCTTCCTCGACGGAGAGCTGCCCGCTATTTGCTGAATCCTGATTCCTGAATCCTGAATCCTGTTTTCCGTCCCACCATCTGCCACTCACCAAAGTATTCCACGCAGGCATTTTATCGGCATAGGACAGGTTGAACTCCCGCTCCAGAAGTGCGTGCGCCCGGGGATCAGCATAACTGCTACTGTTCACTGCGTGACCGTTGATGGTGGTCAATCTGCCTCTTATCATCGGCAACAACTGCACAGGCAAGTTTTTTTCCTTGAAGAAATTCTGCACCGCTAGCTGCTGGTCAGGCTGGATATTGACCACGAAACGATTCGGTGCATCAGCGGGCAACTTATCTTGCCAGGCTTGCAGCAAATCCCCCCGAACCAGCGTCAGCATCAGCAAGGCCATACCCCCAAGACTGAGGGCTACAACTTGCAGCGCCACGTTTCTATCCCGTCGTGCGAGATTATTCAAGGCATGAGTCGCTTTGAATAGATAGCCTAAGCGCGCCAAACCATGCAGCAGCAACCAGGCCATACCGCCTGACAGCAGCAAACTGGCCAACAACCCTGTCAGCACGGTCACCCCCAACTTGAGTGAGTCTGCCTGCCAGAGAAACAGCAAAGCGAGCACCAGCGTTGCCATGCCGTAAATCAGCCAAACGCTGGCAGGGGGGGGCCCCAACTCGCGGCGCAATACCTTGAGCGGCGAGACGCGGCGCAGTTGTAATAAGGGTAAGAACGCAAAGCCCAGCAACAAGGCAAAACCACTTAGTGCGGCTTTAAGCGGCGGCAAAAATCCCGGCTGAGGTAAGCTGGCACCTGACATTAGCTGTGTTGCAAGGGCTGCCTGAGTCGCATAACCTAGCAGCACACCGGCCAGTACGGCGATAAACCCTGCCAGTAAAAACTGATATAAAAACAGCCATAAAATCTGTCCTTGCCCGGCTCCCATACAACGCATCACTGCGCAACTATCCAGATGGCGCGCCACATAGCGTCTGGCGGCCAGCAATATCGCCACACCGGCCAGAATGGCCGTGGTCAGGGCGGCAAGGCCGGAAAAATGCTCTGCCCGCTCCAAGGCAACTCTGATTTCAGGACGCGCATCCTTTACATCTTCCAGCTTCTCGTTAGCGGTCAGTTGCGGCGTCAGTGCGACTCTGAGCTTCATCACCTGTCCTGCATCGCCCGCTATCATCAGCCGATAGCTGATGCGACTGCCTTCTTGCAATAAACCGGTCGCGGCCACATCCGCCTGATTCATCACGACACGCGGCGTGAAACTGGCAAAGCCGATGGCGGGTTCCACCTCTTTCACGATAGCCGCTGCCACGATAAAGTGCTGCGCGCCTACGCCCAGCTTATCTCCCGCATGCAAGGCGTACCGACGCATCACTCGCTCATCCACCCACAGTGTGCCTGGCTGCGGAATCGTCTTTGCAACATGCAAGCCGACATCCTTAATCTCTATTGCGCCACGCAGCGGATAACCCGCCTCCACCGCCTGAATTTCACAAAGCAACGCGCCATCAGACAAATTGCCAGGACGCGACACCATACTGGG
>Ga0316221_1001817_pt1 | contig 21122 bp, 28 predicted proteins | sample TBH18007metaG_FD_206003 | JGI IMG/M metagenome (GOLD analysis project Ga0316221, IMG submission 206003) | Freshwater microbial communities from Trout Bog Lake, Wisconsin, USA - TBH18007 | ecosystem: Environmental > Aquatic > Freshwater > Lake > Hypolimnion/Profundal zone | place: USA: Wisconsin... | reverse complement strand
GTTCGGCTTCCGCCGTCGTCGCCCGATTCTGCAACTTGGTCACCTCTGCCAACACGCCCTCTTCAGACGCGTCGGCGGACAATCCAAGTCTCGTAGCTACTGACTTCATCAATTTTCCTTTGGTTTCGGTTTGTTTGTCCGCCGGGGCATCCGCGCCCTGGCGAAATTGTTCTCTGCGATTCGTGATCGGGCGCCCGCCCTTGTTGTTAGGCGAGTTAGTGAGCGTCAGCCCGTCCAGCCGCATCGGCCGGATCCGCCGGGTCTCACCGCTGGTGTTGAGGATCTCGAGATCCGCCGGGTCATACTCCGTGGAGAAAAAGCGATAATCGCCGCCGTCCACAGCCGGCTGGCCTGTGGCCGTCCAGCGGATGCGGCCGTAGATGCCATCCGCGCGCGCCTGCAATCGGTTGAGCCACCCGTAGGCGAGAGATTCCTTGTCCTCCTCGTGCTTGAAATGCTCGTGGTCCACCAGCATCTCCGTGCCGTGAGACAGCTTGCTGGCATCGGCATCCGTGTTGAACCGGTTTACGATGTTCTCGATCGCCTCCGCATCGACCACCTGCATTACGCGGCTGGCCTGGTTCGGATGCTCGCCCGCCGGCTCGATTTGGTACCAGCCATCGGTCGGGTGCTTAAACTCTCGGTTCAGAATGCTCGGATTCATACGTGTCTATTGCTTCCCCTTCAGCCCTTGCAGAAAGGCCCCGGCAATCACCGGTTGCAACGCCCTGGCCGCGCTCGGGTCCGCCAGAAGATCCTGTTTCAGCTTCGGGAAATCATCCAGGAATGCCTGGAGCTTGGCCGTGAAGACGCCGTCATCCTCGATGGCTATAATCTTTTCCAGCCGCGCGAAGACGTGGCTCAGGTCCTCCGCCACGGCCGTGGCCACCGAGGCTTGGCCGGCCTTGACCTCCTCGCGATTGCGCATTACCTTCCTTTCAGGGCGAAGCGGTGAGGCCGTAGAGGTTGGGGTTGGCTTGCCAGCATCAATCGTCGCCCGATTCTTAAACTTCACGATGGACACCGGCACCAATTGCTTCCGTTTGGTGCGCACCTCTTCGACTACCACCGTAGTGCCCGCCGATTTGCGCGTGTAACGTATCCCCTCGCGCCCGATCCCTGTCCGCCCCGCGTGCTCAATCGTATCCGCCTTCGAAATCGTCTCCGGCAGCGCCGCAATATCTTCCCGCGTCACCGCCACCTGGCCCCGTGGCATTTCCCTTGCTGGGTTGCCGTGCTCGGAATGAATGTGCCGAAGTGCGTAATTGTCCACCGCGTGGGTATGCCCCGAAACATCAATCCCGGTCTCCGCCTTCACGCGCTCCGCCTCGGCCGCATCCACGGCACGGTACGCCACCACTTGGTGATCCTGTCCTCCTGGACCAAGGGACTTATCATGAAAGGCCGCCAAATCCGGGCCGCTGGCAAACTTGCCGCCCTCGTCATGGTTCGGATTGCCGCCGTCGTTCAAAATCAACCACACCGCCCGGCGGTTCATGATGGGAACGGCATCCGGATCATCCGGGGAAGTCTGTTCGGGATCGGCCGCCTCCGGCTCTTCCGCTTCCTCGATCGGATAACCCAGCTTCTCGCTCAGCCACGCCGTCTCCACCTTCTTGCCCGCCTGGCTGAGCGTCAGCACGTTCTTGCAAAGCTCGGTGGATGCCTCCTCTTCCTCGTCCCCAAATAAGAAATACACCAGCGCCGGCTCGCCCGGATGCTCCCGTTCCAGCACCTCAACGTCGAACTGAGCCTGCATCAGCTCCGATATCTCGCGCGCCCGTCCGTTGGCGATCTCGTTGAACGTGCTCTCATGCGCCCCGCCCGCCAGTGTGCCGCTGCCAGACTCCGCCAGCATCGTGAGCCGGCCGCCGGTCCCGGCCATCACCAATTGCTCATCCAGGTGCTTGAGCCGCGGGGTGAAGGGGTCCACGCCTCGCGGCGCGTCGTTCGGCTTGTAGTCCGAGCCGTTCGGCAGGGCGCCGCTCCCGCCCTCGGCAATCAGCTTCGCCGCCGCCTCATACTCCGTTTCCTTGCCCGATGGCACATTGCTCGGCATGGTCACCACGCCGCCGGGGATGCCGTAGATCTCGAGGAAACCGTCCCAGTCCTTTTCGGCCAGGTTGGACCGGATGAGACCGATCAGCCCGATCTCATCAATCGGCCTCGCACATTCGCGGACCACAAAGTCTTCGATCGGCAGATTCTCACCACCGATGGCGAACTCTTTCCCCAGAAACGTCAGCGGCTGCGAGGTGGACCGGCTGTCCGGGTTCCAGAACCAGTTCCCCTCCAGTCCATCCCGGCAGACGCACCATTGATTCAGCGGCTCGAAATGGCACACCGATCCATCCGCCGCGCGGTGCTTCTGGAGATGCGCGTAGCCTCGGAAATCGGCGCTATGGAGATGGACCATGGCCGCGCGGAGGTTGTCCACGCGCTCGTAAGCCGCCACTAGAGACCCCTTTTGCGCCTCCGCCTGCTCCGGCGTCGCCCCTTTGGGCAGCGTGGCCTTGATCTTGATCTGCCAGTCGAACTCTTTCAACGGGGCTTCGCACCGCGTCACCAGCGCTGAAAGCGTCGGATAGCGCCGTTCAATGAACCGGAACGCCCATTGCAGGTAGGCATAATCGCCCCGCTGGCCGAGCTCCAGCAACTCGACGGCGCGGCGCATGGTCAGCGCCCGCAGCGGGTTGTAGTTCTCGCGCCAGCGGTTCGCGGCAGTAACGATCTGCCCCGCCTGGCCCGACGATGTGCCCGACCTGGTCAACCGATCCCCGCGCTTCGGCGCCGGGGCTACCATGGGCTGCTCGATGATGTTGCCCGTGGATGCCGCCGCGCCGGTGGCCGTGGCCGCGAGCGATGGGGGGAATCCTGTGGTTCGTTTCGCGCTCTTCATGCCAGCACACTCCTATTCCGCCGATCGGCGATGATCTTCCCTCGCCGTCCGCCAGCGAAGGCCCTTGGCAGCATTGGCACCGCGCCGTCTCCCGCCGCCCGGCTGGCCAGCGCCAGCGCCGTGCATCGGTCACTGTGGCCCTGCTGGGTGCGCGGGCTCCAGTAGCTATACTCGCCGTTCGAGATGATCTGCCGCATCTCATGCAGATCCTCGCGGATTACCGTCGAGACCGGGATCCGCAGCTTCGTCGGCGCTTCGAACCGCTTCCGCAGCCTCGGGAAAATGAGCCGCTTGAAGTTCGCGGTGAAGGTGCACAGGTCAATCTTGCCGAACTCATGCGACTCCGGATGCCATCGCCCGTGCTCGCGCGCCATGTAATCGCCCAGACCGATGCCCGGCCCGGTGTAGTCGAAGCACACCCGCGCCGCGCCCCGGATGCGGCTCCGGAGGATCTGCTCCTGGTCCGGCGTGGCCACATTCTTGAGCACCAGCACCTCGCGCGTCCAAAGGATGTCTCCCACCTGCTGGAGCGTCCAGCAAACCGTGGGGTCGTTCGAACGGCCGAAGTCGATCCCCAGATAGCAGGGGTTCGTGCTGCCCGCGTCGGCCAGGTCCCACGCCTCGGTGGCCTCGGCACTCTCAGCCAGCGCCACCAGGTCGTAGGGCAAGAGCACGTTCGAGCCGTCGAGGAATTGGCACAGAAACTCCTGCGCCCAGCCGTCCTGGTCGTCGAACGCCTCTCGCAACTGAGCCACATTCACCGGCAGTCCCATCAACACCGCGTGGTAGATCGTCGTCAGGTGCCGGCTCCACGTCATGACGGCCGTGTCCGGCTTCGTCCAGATCTTGTGCATCGCCCCGCCTGAGCCGTTGGGCGTGGTGACCAGCCGCACCTTCTTTTCGCCGCCGCGAAGCGGGTTCGTGATGCTGGGCAGGATGGCTCGCCACGTCGCCGCCGCGTTCTCGAAGAAGTCGAACTCGGTCAACAGCAGGTTCGAGGCGCGTCCGCGAACGGTGTTCGGCTTGCCGGGCACCGCGCGCATCCGGCTGCCATTGGAGAAGGTGATCTCGGCGCTCTTGAGCAGCGTGCCGCTCCCGCCCTCGCGCTCCTCGGCGTAGTCATGGATGCGCAGGTCGAAGGCCTCGGCCCAGGTCTTGCCCTGGTCCAGGGAATCCAGCGCCTGCCGCTCGCTTGGGGCCGCAATCATCCAATCCGTCTTAGGTCGCAGGTGACAATCCTCCGCCGCCTCGCTCTCGCTGGAAAAGTCCTTGCCCGTCTGCCTCGCCATCAAAGCCGCCTTGAACCGGCTCTTGTCCTCGCGATAAGCGAACTGGTATTCCAGCAGCAGCGACCGGGGATCCTCCTTCGGATAGGGATTGGTCCATCCGTTGGCATTCACACCCAGCGTGTGCGTCGCTACGCGCTTCTCCAGCTCGTCAATCGGCACATCCCTCAATCCCGCGCCCGCCGTCTTGCGGGCGGCCTCGATCCGGGCTCGGAGTTGCTCAACAGCCTCCTTGCATTGAATCGAAGGCAAATTGACCGGGTGCCCCATCCTTCCTTGAGACTTCGCCGGCGCGTCGCGCCGCGCCGGCTGGCCGCCCGGTTCGGCCTTTTTGCTCTGTACTTTATGAGGAAAGCGTGGCGGCGTCTCGGCGTCGGGGGCGCTGCCGGCCCCCGACGCCTCCGTTGCAGCCGCTGGCCGCGGGGCCACTTCACCAGCGCACTTGTCCTTCACTCCCCCTTGCGGGTGTGTTACTGGCTGGGAGCGGTGGCCCCTATTGTTGGAATTCCGTTTCATGGGTTAGGCGATCCCGAACACTTCCCGCATCCGTGCCGCCTTTTGTTCCGCCGTCAAATCGCTCTTGGTGATTGCCTCCGCCTGCTCCGCCTTGCGCGCCTTGGCCTCCATCAGCGCGATCTGCCGCTCATGCAGGTCCTGGTCCCGCGCCTTGAGCACCAGCCCCAGGATCGCCTTCACGTCACCCGGCCTGGCCTCCGGCGACTCCGCCAGCTCATAGGCCCGCTGCTTGATGGCGTCGATCGTCGCCGCATCAAACTGCCCCGGCGTGATCGCCGCCGCCTCGGCGCGCTGCTCAGCCGTCCCCAGCGCGCGATTGCGGCGCACCATCAGCATCGGCGCGCACACCTCGTTCCAGAACTTCCGGAAGCAGTCGAGCGACCGCAACTTCACCCCGAACCGCTTTTCCACCATCACCAGAGCCTCGTGGTAGGGCATCCCGGTGAGCAGCCATTGCGCCAGCTCCGCCTGCTGCTCCTCCGGCAGGTTCAGCAAGACTGCGTCTGAACGGGGTTTCTTCATTACGAGTCCAGACCCGCCTGGGCCAGGTAGTCCCGACCGGCCGCCGTGGTCGAGTAGTGCCGCACCTCCGGCGAGATCGCCTTCGCGCTCTCACGCAACAGCGCCTTCGCCGGGTCCGCCAGATAGTTGATCTCCGCCTGCACCTGCTCGCGGCTCAATCCCCGGAACCCCTCGCTCGCCAGATACTGCCGCGCCAGGCCGATCGTGAAAAACCCAAGCCCATACCGCAGCAGGCTCATGCGGATCTGCTCCCGTTGTTCGCTGGTGATGTCGCTCATATCAGTGTTTGCCATCCGTGTTCCCGCGTCCGATCACCCCGAAATTCCTCAGCATCGCGATGATCCGGTCTGGCAGCGCCTCTACCGTGCCGATCCGGTCGGCCATCGAGTCCACCGCCGTTTTCAATCCGCTTACCTCGCGTGCCACCCCGTTGATCTTTTCGTGCAGCGATGCCACATCCCCCTCGCGCCGTGATTGCAGATCGTCGATCCGCTTCATCGCCAGATCGTGCCGCGCCCGGCAATCCTTCTCCGAGGCCGGCGTCATTCCCTCGTGGAACTCCAGCGGCTGCGGATGCAGATCCACCGACTCCCGCTTGCCCGCGATCGTGTTCCGCGCCTTGGCCAACTGGTTGAACAGCATCACCAGAAACGCCAGCCCGCCCAGCACCGACCCCGCGCAACCGATCCAGATGAGCACCTGCGCCCCGTTAGGCTGCGGAATTTGGGCAATGAAGTATCTCATGTCAGTTCTTCGGGGTTAGCGGAGGACGGCCCGCCGGGCCATAGCTTCCTAGCGGAGGCCGGCCGTTGCGCTGCCATTTCTGTGCGTCATCGAAGTGTTGCAGGTGCCCCGCATCGATCCAGAAACTTCGGCCGCCGTCTGGCAGGTAGGTCACTCCGTCCCCAGGCTTGGTCTGCCAGGCCGCGCCGTAATCCAACATCAGCGCGTTATAGCGCTCTAGCGCATGGGCCGTGATGAACGCCCCCGTCGTCTCGCCAGCCGAGTTGGTAGTCCACCCCAGGAAGCCGCTGTTCTGGTTCGTCCCGTCCCAGCTCGCCACGGCCGCCGCCGCGCGCGGTGGCGTCACGGTGCCATGGCAGCCCGCCAGGACCACCGCCCCGACGAATAGCCCCACCGCCAGCGCCAACTCCGCCAAATCCTTCCGGATCTGCGCCGTGTCCCGCTTCGCGATGGTTTGGGCCGTCGCATCCGCCTCCTTCTGGTCCTGCACCCGTTTCGCGCCGGCCTGGACCGCCGTGGTGTTCTTCAGCGCCTGCCGTTGCGCCGTCCAGCCCATGAACGCCGTGAACGCGTCCAGGCCCGCCTTGATCGTCGAGAGGATGGGGATTTCCATTCGGGGTCCTTTCCTGTGGTGCCTCTGGCCCCTACTTCGCCAACCCGGCCAGCCCCAGGCTGATCCCGTTGTACACGGCCCGCGTGATGGCAATCGAGATCTGCCCCGCCACCGTCGTCCCGTATTTCGCCAGCAAAGCCTGCTCGATCGTCGAGGCCGTCGTCACGATCGGCGCGAAGGCGCTGGCCAGGCTCGCGTCATCGCTCTTCCCCAGCGCCTCCAGGATCTGCTGCACACTGCCGGCGTTCGCCCCATCCAGCAGCCCGCCCAGCGCCGTCTGCGCATCCTGCAAGGCCGGGATGGCATTCGTCGCCGCCATCCGCGCCCCCACCGTCGCCCCCGCCACCAGGCCCTGTATCCCCAGGCAATCCAGCGCCAGATTGTTCGTGTCCACGATGGTTACCGTGTTCGTCACCGGCGAGAAGACCCCGCCCTGCGCATTGGTCCCGCCCGGCGTCACGCTCACCACCTTGCTCGTCATGCACGCCGTGATCCCCACGCACAGCGACCCCACCAGCAGCACGCTGGCGATAGCCCCCGGCGCGATGCCGGCCTGCCGGTCCGCCGCCCCGCCGCCATTCCCCTCCGCCTCGGTCGTCATGCCATGCCGCAGAAAGGCCGCCACCATCGCCAGCAGCAGCCCGTAGATTTCCTGTGGCACCACCCACTTGTGCGCCCACTGCCCCGCCAGCAGGATCACCGCAATGAAAATGGTGAAATACGTTTTCTTGCCGTTCAGCAACGAGATGAGGTCTTTCATGGTGTCCGCTCAGTGTTCGGTTTGTTTCATACTTCCAGTATGAAACCACACCCCGCCCCGCCCCCAAACCAGACGGTAGGCCATTACAGCGCTTTCCTGAAAAATCCTCCTATCCCGCCCCTCCGCCACCTTCCTTCACCCTTCAGCCCCTGGACTTTCCCCCAGACCCCTTTGCAGATTGTACCAGTTCCTTGAATTTCGATTGTTTGACATACCCCCCGGTGATTGCTCCCCCCGACGCGTCCTGGGGCATTTGGGCGCAAATCGCCCTTTCACCCGCCCGCGCCCGGAATCCCTGGCCATCCAGGCACGAAAAAAGCCCGGTCGTGAGACCGGGCTTGGCCTGGCGATTTCTTGGGGCTAATATTTCCCCATCCCTACCTGTCGTCTACCATCATTCCCATGTCATATACCGGCAACCCGGCGCGGACCTCGCCAGTGGGCATCGCGAAGAAATCAACCAGATATGTCTCCCCGTATGGAAATGCCTTCAGCCCCTTGTTCACATCATCGAGCCTCATGCCGGCTTGAATTGACGTGAGTCCTTGAGCTCTCATGCGCTGGCCCGCCATCGCCGCCGCTCGGCTATATTCGTCTGCCGAAGCCGCAAAACCAGGAAACGAAGGTGCCGCGTTTGCGACGGCGCGCATCATACCAGCCTTTGCGCCCTGCTCGTTCACCCTCGCGGCATTCGCCTGCGAGGCGGCATACATATTCTCGCGGATCTGATTTAGTGCGGTCCAGGTTCCCCGGAGATCCACAAAGCGCTGTGCGTCCTTCGTTGGTGGGTGCTTGAGATAGATGGTCGCCGGGGCACTCGCGTGTGGAGCGGTCTCGATAAAACCCGCAACTGTCCACCCCTCAGTGGTTCCCTGCGTTGGCTCGCCAATGATCCGCACCCATGCCTTCAATGGCCGTGCAGCCGGCCCATCGGATGTGCTTCGTTCTGGGTGCTCTGCTGCGAATGTCCACGCATTGCTCCACCACGTGCAGAGCGGACGCAGGTCCACGCTGTAGCCCCCGACGAGCCTCCTTGGAAATCGCATGCAATGCAGACTTGCCACCGACACCGCGCCTCCCGAGTATCGCGATGGCTGCTCCGTGATTTGGTCTAACCCTCCGGCCTTTCCAATCATCGCCGGGACCAGCATTAAAATCGCCCAACTTGCAGTCTTCATGGCCTTCATTTTGCTGTGAATAACTTCCCGTGTCCATTTCAAACCAGAGACAGCGGATGTCTCACCCCTGGACAGCATAATCCCATCATGAAGCAAACGCCTGAACTGAATCCGCAACTTGAGACAGTCCTATCTGGGTTCACCCTGGAACAAATCGAAGCGCTGGCCGACGAGCTCATCAGGCGGTCTCGGGTCGCGTTCGCTTCGTCCGTTTCTTTGCCCTGGCCGCTTCTGCCGCCATCGCCTCGATCCTGTCTGCGGCGGCTTTCACCGCTGGATCAAGGTTAGGGTCCGGCATCAGATTCACATAGTCTGCCGATACTGCCGGGTTTGCGGCGGGGTTCTCCGGATAGCGCGCCTTGCGTGACCTGTCCGGAGCGCGGGCAAGGCCCATCGGAATTGCAATTTTCCGCCGGGCAAGCTCGTTGATAATGGCCACGCGGACAAAGTCGCTTCGCGTTTCGCCTTTCATCTCGCGGCCTTGGTCTAGTCCACGGAGCAGTTCACCGTGCAGGGCGAAAGCAATTTGCGTCTGATCTTTGGATCGTTTGTTCGGCATACCTGCATTCTTTATACACCCCGAGAATATCAATTTCAAAGATTTTTGGAAAAAGATCTTGCGTGTGGTGTATAACTCAATTATATTCAATCAACATGAAACGTGGAACAACGAAGAAAACGGAAAGCGGGATGGTGGCCCTGTGGGTGCCTCGGCCCTTACTCGCGGCTATAGACGCTGCAATCACTCGCGAGGACAGCGACCGGTCTAAATTCATCCGTCGCGCCGTGCGCGCGCGGCTCATCTCGATAGGGATCACCGTCCAGGAGTAGCCATGAAAACCCGATCCATCATCGATGACATCATCTTCCGCCTGGTTATGATGCGGATGCGCTGGTCGGCCAGACTAAGACTGATGGGCAATGGCAACAACCCATGGGAGGCCGGTGTTCATGATTGCTCTCTCAGCCTGATCGAGGTCTCGCTCCGCTCGTCCCTGAAGAAGGATCGCCGCCTGGTCGGTTCCCTCATCCGTTCCGAGATCGCCGCCTACAAGTTCCGCCGCGCCCACCACAAATACTGAACCCATGAAACCGCCCCCTATGAAAAACGAAACTCCTGCGCCCGCCAAAACCGGATCAGGCTCATTTCGAGCTGAGCATCCACCGGGATCCTCTCCCCCCACCTGGCCGCCGCTGCCATCCCCACAAGCTCCTTGGCCGCGGCCAGCCGTAGGTGGAGCTGGGCGCACACCGGGTCTGGCACCGTGGGCCATTGCCGCATGGCAATCCATTGTCGCACAGCCGCGTCGGCAGCGCACAGATCTGCCAGAGGGATGGCTGCCACCCAGCCGGGGATTTGAGGCGCCAGGCACGGAGCCGGCGCCTGCCGCTCCCCACTCCCGCAACCCCTAATCCTATGCACACTCCCCATCTCGTCTACGCCGCCGGCCAGCCCACCAAGTCCGAGCTGCTCGCGGCCGCGGCCCAGCACCTCGCCATTGTCCCCAAGCGCCCGATGCTCGCCCCCGTTTATTACCTCGAAGCCATCCTGGCTAAGTCCCAGCGCTTCCCCATCCACCGCGCCATGATGGTCGCCCAGACCGCCGGCCGGAACTGCTCCGGATTCGTCCGCTTCGTCCTCAACTAAGCCCCCATTCCATGACCCCCACCCAACTCGACCAAATCACCCAGCTTGCCACCATCCTCCCCGATGGCATCGGCAGCCGATCCGAGGCCGCGATCGCCATCGTCGAGCGCGCGCCGGCCGTGCTCTCCATCCTCTCCGATGTCCGCATGGCGCCGCCCGGCTGGGGCGTTGTTCGTGACATAGACCGCATCATCGCCGACGCCGAGGCCGCCACCGCGAGGAGCCTGCCGCTATGAGCTGGTCCACCGAACCCGATCCCGTGCCCCGCCCCGGCTCACCCCAGGAACGCGCCCTCTCTCTCCTCCGCGCCCACTCCGTCAGCCCCGAGGCCGCCCGGCGCATGAAAAGCTTCGTCGCCGATCAGCAGGCCCGCCTCAAAGCCATCGATGACACCGCCGAGGCCGCCGACCGCCAGGCCGGCCTCAACCAGCGCCCGCCCATGCCCGATTAATCCCCCGCTCCATGGACATCCAAACCTATCTCCCCGTTACCGTCGACCTCCTGCTCCCGATGTGCGACCTCCGCGGCGCCCGCCAGCAGCTCAAGCTCCGCGAGAACGTCATCAAGGAGCAGGCGGACATCGGGGCCATTCTCGCCTGGGACATCTCCCGGTCCGGAGCTAAGCGCCGCGAGTATCGTTTCCTCTCCGCCTCCGTCTCCGCCTGGCCCACCGCCCCGGTCTTTGCCGAGTCCGACCTCCTCCGGCTCATCTACGGCGCCCGCCCCGGCGTCGTCATCCCCTTCATCACCGGCAGCGCCTTCTCCGAAGCCTGGAACTGCGACTCAGGCCATACCATCAACCTCGTCACCGACCAGACCCTCTCGGTGGTCTACGGCACCACCTACGGCCGCGGCCGCGGCCGCACCCCCTGCATCACCTGGGGCAGCGCCGTTGATTTCCTCCGCAACCGCAAAATTATATGATCCCATCCCCCACTCCCGGCGCCTGGTCCACCGAGTCTATCGGCTCCGGCACCCTCTGGCTCGAAGGCTACCTCGCCCGCCATCCCCACTGGGTCTCCTCCGGCGACCTGGCCAACGCCCTCTGCCACCCCGCCGATGACGGCTCCAAGCGCCTCATCCGCCGGCTGGCCCAGGACAGCGCCCTCATCATTTCCGGCCAGCTCGGCTACCGTCACGTCGCCAGCGCCACCCCCGACGAACTCGATCACTTCGTCGCCTGGATGCGCAGCCAGGGCCGCGAGATGATCGCCCGCGCCGACCGCATCGCTTCCGCCGCTCACGCGGCTCAACCCCAACCCCTCCTGATCCCCATCCATTCCCATGACTGAACATCTCTATCACTGCGCCACCTGTGGCCGCCACAACTTCCTCCGCCGCGCCCGGCACACAAAAACATTTGCCGGCCATACCGACATCTGCCACGGCCCGTTCCTCCTCCAATCGGATACCCCCTGCCACACCTGCAACGCCCGCAAATCCCGCGCCTGCCCCGATCCCAGCGTGATCGGCAATACCCCGTGGGCCGGCTGCGGCGCCTGGGTGCGCTCCCCCGAGCCCGATCCCACCCCCGTGCGTCCCGAGGGCGAGCCGGCTCCCGAACCCTCTCCCGAGCACCCAGCGGGCGTCCCGGTTGCGGGCCGTGACTTCGCTCTCTGTACCACCGAACTGGATTCAAGTTCGGCCGGGGAGCTTCAGATCGCCCAGGCCCGGCCCGCCCTCACCGTCATGTCCTCCGACATAGCCTCGCAAGTCGACCGCGTAAACCACCTCCATGCTAGCTTCCAGCGCTCCGCCAATCAGGTCGTTATCTACGCCTATTTGGCCGGGTGCGAGCTGGTGGCCCTTAAAGAATCCGTCAAACACGGCCAATGGCTGGCCTTCCGGGAGTCCTATTTCCCGCACATCGCCAACCGGACAGCACAGCGCTATATGCTCTTCGCCGACCAAATACGACACGCATTGGCGGATTTGCCGACTGTGGGTAATGTGAAGCTCCTGGAGAACGGGGAACTCCCCGCCGCAGAAGAGGCTAAGCTAGTTGCCGCCTTCCACGATCTGGCCGGTGGCAAAACGCTCACCGAGCTATATCGCGACACCGGTGTCATTCGCGACAAGATCCCCGCCGCCCATCATCCCATCAAGCCCCGCACCATCGATGAGCAGCTAGCCTCCGAGGCGGCCAAGGCCGAGCAAGCCCTCGCCGGTCTGTTCCTCGAAATCACCCTGCTCAGCGGCGAGATCGACAATGAATATAGCGCCATCCGCACGCACATCAAGCGCAGTCGGTGGAAGGAAGTCCTCCGCGCCCTCCGGGGGCTCAGCGCCAAGGTAACCCCTCTCACCAAGGGCAAGGCGTAGCACCGCCCCCATCCATCACCCCACACCATGATCACCGACCTCGAAACCAAACCCGCCGCGCTCAGCTTTGACATCCCCGCGGCGGACGCCCAATCACACTCCTACCTGGTCGGTGAGGATGCCATCCACGATGCGCGGCGGCTGCTCCGCGCCATGGAGCAGATATACCATGCGCCCAAGGTGCAGACGGCTTGCCGGCGTCTTGCCGCCGAGCTGAAACGCTCCGGCAAGCGCGCCTGGGCCGCCCACACCCTCCGCGCCAAATACTACCAGTATATCGGCTCCATGGTGAACCCCAAGGGCTACCCGGCCGGCGACTGGCGCATCTGCCTGAACCACAGCAAGGCGGCCGGCCTGCGTGGTCTGGAGTTTGGCGACCAGGCCCCGGTCTCCACCCGTGGCGCGTTCCTGGATTTCTACCGCCGGATCACCGAGAACAACCAGCGCAATTCAGGCGGGGCCTTTGATGAGATGGTGCAGATCTGGCGCACCGGCGTGGACCGCTCCGGAAAGACCTGGACCGCCATCCCCGGTTATTCGGCCTGGCCAAAGGCCGTCCCGGCCACCGACCTGCCCAAAGGCTGGAGCGAGGCCAACCTCCGCCGCTTCGCCTCCGACCCCTACGACCGCACCGCCGCCCGCATCGGCCACGGCAAGGCCAGCCTCCTCCGCTTCCCCGTCATCACCACCCGCACCACGCTCCACGTCGGCGAATACATGGAGTTGGATGACCATGAGTTTAACCAGAAATCGCTCTTTCAGCAAAAACCCATGCGCCCGCTCGGCTTCGGGGCTGCCGATATCCTCTCGGGATGCCTCTTCCACGCCGGCTTCAAACCCACCCTGTGGGATTACGAGGACGAAGTCCGGCGCAAGCTCACCGAGCGGGAGTTTATGTGGTTTGTGATCGCAGGCCTGTGCGGCTACGGCTACCGCCGCGACAAATTTGGGACGCACCTGATTGTCGAGCGCGGCACTGCCGCCATCCGCGATCCCTTCAAGTCCCGGCTCGAAGAGTGCCTCGGGAAATACGTCCACGTCGAGGTAGGCGGCCGGTTCGGCAAGCCCGCCCACTCCGGGCAATTCGAGGGCCGCAGCAAAGGCAACTTCCGGACCAAGGCGTTGATCGAGGGCTGGTGGAACCCCATCGATAACCAGACCGCCATGCTCCTCGGCCAGGTGGGCAAGGACCGTGACTCAGCGCCCGAGCAGCTCCACGGCGCCGAGCGCTACACGGCCAACACCATGGCCGCCTTCGCCTCTGCCGGCCTGTCTCCCGCGCAGGGTAAGTTCCCCTTCCTGCCCTGGCATGAATGGCGCGAGGCCGCCCTCTCCGCCATCCACGCCATTAACACCGACCGCCAGCACGACCTCGAAGGCTGGGAACGTCTCGGCTTCGTCCAGCCCGTCTGGCGCATGCCCAGCATCGGTGGCGCCGCAGACCAGTGGCTCCCGAGGCACGCCTTCGAGTCCCTTCCCGACGCCCAGCGTGGCGTGGTGCAGGCGATGCTCGATGCCGATCCATCCCTCGTGAAGACCATCCGCCTAAGCCGGCGCGAGGTGTGGGACGCCGGCGCGCGCGAGCTTACCCGATTGCCCTTCGAGATGATCCCATCACTCGTTGGCCGCGAGAACGCTTTGAACGGTGGCCGCAAACCCCTCCCCGTGAAGCGCGGGATCCTCAGCTTCGAGTGTGCCGAGGTGGACCCCGATCCGCTCTTCTTCACCGCTCGCCGTCCAGACGGATCCTTCCTCAAAAACGACTCCGAATACGTCTGCTTCGTGAACCCCTTCCTGCCCACCCACCTGGTGGCCTGCGAAGAATCCGGCGCCAGCCTCAAAGTCGTCTGCGTCTGCGAGCGCTACCATCCCGTGGACCGCACCGACCCGGACTCCGTCCACCGCGCCCTCGGCGTCCAAAGCTCCTTCGAGGCCCAGGGCCGCCAGCGCCTGGACCTCCGCCACCCCGACCAGGCCGCCGACAAGGCCGCGATGATCGCCCACAACCAGCGCCTCCTGGCCTCGGTGGCCCAGCCCGCCGCGCCCGTGGTGATAGCGGAGACCGTCGCCGACGACTGCACCACCGACCTGCTCGCCAAGGAAATCCCCACCCCGGAAGTGCCCTGGGACTAATCTCTCTCATCCCCAAACCCTAAACCAATAATCCCCAATGAAAGCTAGCATCCTCACAGCCGAAAACCTCGCCCTCATCAGCGCCCTGCGGGACGAGTCCCTCAAAGAGGCGTCACAAACCGCCTTCGCGCGAGACTACCTGCCCTTCTCCGTCAGCAAGTGGTCCAAGATCGCCGACGCCCTTGACCCGGAAAAAGAATCGTATTTCGACGAGGTATCACCCGAAGCTGGCCGCGCCATCCTGGACCAGCTCCGCGCCGCCCTCGCCGACCTGCCCCGGCTCCGCTCCCAATTCGAGCGCGCCAACAATGTGCCCGGAATCATCGAGCTCGCTCAGTTCACCGCCGTCCGCAAAGCCTGCGAGGCCGCCCGCGCCAAACGCAACCCCGAGCGCCTCATCAAATACCTCGCCCCCACCGGCGGCGGCAAAACCATGCTCTGCTCCTGGCTCGCCACCAAATGCAACGCCCGCGTCGTCGAGTCCCGTGAATCCTGGAAAGACTCCTACACCACCTTCCTGGTGGACGTGGCCCGCGCCATCTCCTGCCGCCTCGACGGCGAGCGCCGCCGCGCTCCCATCGAGGATGCCATCATCGCCACCAATCAGCGCATCCTGCTCGCCGTGGACGAGGCCGAGTATTTCGGCCCCGCCGCCCTGAACGGCCTCAAGCTCATCCTCAACAAGACCAACATCGTGGTTGTCCTCGCGGCCATCAGCGAGGCCCATGACCGATGGAACCGCTACTATCCCCTCGAAGCCTCCCAACTCGACCGCCGCACACACGCCGTGATCCGACTCACCACTATCGCCGCCGACGACCTCGCCCCGTTCTTCCCGCCGCGCCAATTCGACGACCGCGCCGCCGGCCTGGCCCGCATTGCCGAGGAAGCTACCCGCTTCGGCGCCTACTCCCTCGTCGCCCGCATCGCCGCCCGCCTCGAAGGCAAAGAAAAGGTGGACTCCACCGAACTGGAGAAAGCCATCAAATCCGCCCTCCGCGAAATGAACCGCAGCCGCTAACCATCCTTTCCCTCCTAATCCAAATCCTAATCGTAATCGTAATCCTATGACCCTCCTGCAAGCCATCTGTCCGATCACCCACAGCCTCCACCACGAACTGGCCCGCGCCGCCAAGGCTCGCCAGTGCTCTAAGTCCATTGCCCCCAGGCCCGGTGACGGTGAGGAAACCACCCCGCCATTGCCCTCCGCCCACTGCCCCCGCTGCGAAGGCGCCGGCATCATCTGCACCGAGTGCGGCGAATCCAAGCGCACCTGCTCCTGCGACGACAACCTCGACACCACCTGCCCCGACTGCAACGGCACCAAACGATAACAACCCCGACCTACCTATATGACCCGCTACCTCCATTGCTGTTTTTGCGGCGCTAAATCCCTCGACTGCCTGCCCGATGCCGCGGGATGGTTTCAGCAAGAACAAGAACTAGAAGACGGTTCCTATGAAGTCCACGGGCGTTGTCCTGCTTGCACGTCCCATGACATGGGCCACCACATTGATTGCGTCCATGCTCATACCGCGGTTTGCAAGCGCCCCAAGGCCAGGCATAGACACACGGATGCCGTCGTCGCCTCCACTTTCCTTAAATGGTTGATTAACAGCCACGTCGTCGGCATCTGTGATACCTGCGGCGCGACCGTCCAGTTCGACCACCTCAAAAACGTGGACAGTCCGCCCGTGGCCGTTGGAGTCTCTATGTGCTGCCGCTGCCGGCACGCGATCCCTGAGACCCTTGAATGGCACGATGCCCGCGACCTCCCTGATGACGACACCACGGTGTTAATCCGCATCGTCGACACCTCGCCGCGTGGCGAGCCCGTGTGGTTGGGCTACCATAATGCCGGCGATCCTGATTTTCCGGGATGGCTTACCGTGGACGCCGAACCGCTGGAAGATGGCGAGGTCACCCACTGGGCGCACATACCCGCCGGCCCGACCGTTAGCTCGATCAGTCCAGGTGCGCACGCCAAAACCAAAAAGCGCCCCGCGAGGGCTAAACATCTCGCGTTGCCCACCAATCCATAACCCCCCAAACCCCCCATAAAACCTATGCCCGAAATCACCCTCCTCACCCTCGACACCACCGCCAAGCGCTTGCGCTCCAGCCGCGACGACCTGGCCGGCCTGGTCAACCAGCTCCACATCCAAGTCGAGGCCATCAAGAACGCCGCGCTCCCCGGCATCAAAAAAGCCGTGCAACGCGCCGCCGAACATCACCAGACCCTCACCGGCCAGATCGATGCCGCGCGGCACATCTTCACCAAGCCCAAAACCGTCGTCCTCCACGGCATCAAGCTCGGCCTCGAAAAGGGCAAGGGCAACATCGCCTTCGAGGACGAAGACAAGGTCGTCGCCCTCATCGAGAAAAAACACGCCGACCTGACCGACACCCTCATCCGCACCGAAAAGAGCGTCCTCAAAAGCGCCCTCAAGAACCTCGATGTCGCCACCCTCAAGAGCATCGGCTGCACCGTCGAGGAAACCGGCGACCAGATTATCATCCGCTTCACGGATCGCGAAGTGGATAAAGCCGTCAACGCCCTGCTCAAGGACGCCGTGGAAACCCCGGAAAGCTGATACCATGCGCCACCCATACCTGCTCTTCTTCGGGATCCTCTTCGTGGTATTCGGCTACCTCTTCGTGTTCTCCCTCTGCGCCGTGGCCGGCCGCTCAACCCGCGAGATGGAAGCCATGGGAATCGAGTCCGTATCACCGCCCGAGCTTGATTCCGGCGATGACGACCGCCGCCCTGGCTTGCTGGCCGTGGCCGTGGCCTTCGCGGTCTTCTGGGGCCTGGTCGCCATCGGCGAGATTGCCCTGCTCGCGGGCAGCGCCCGCGCCACCGCGCTGAGCATTGTGGACTGGCTCCGCGTCGAGCTCCGACACGGGAGGCTCTCATGACTGCGACACTGCACCCCTTCGAGTCCATCCGGTTCGGTCAGACCAGCATGACCTGCGACCTCAAAGACCTCCTTGCCATCGTCAAGCGCCTCGATCCCGCCGCCCTCCACGTCGTCTTCCGCGATACCAACGTGCAGCTCACCGTCCGCCTCGCCGCCGAGCGCCGCCTCCGCCAGCTCGATCTCCAGCGCCGCAAGCGGGCCATCCGTTACAGCGCTGGCGCTCTCAAGGCCGCCCGCGCCCAGGCCCAAGCCCTCGCCGCTCCGGATGCCGACGCCATCGCCGCCATGCGTGCCCGCAACGCCGCCCGCCTCGCCGATTTCGTGCCCGCTGCCGCTGTCACCCCAGCCCGCGCGGCGGCTCCACGCTCCACACCCGTCGCCGCCGCCCTTGCCTCCATCCCCATCCAGCGCCGCGCGGCCCAGGCCAGCGCCGCCAACGATGCCGCTTTAGCCGCGTCTCTCGACGCGGTGTAACCACCAAAACAAACACACCGGGAAACATGAAACAAATCACTGCCATCAGCGAATCCAGCTACCTGGAGCGCTCCATCACCGCCGAGCTGACCCTGCACGGTCAGATCCGCTCCTCATCCGCTCAGTCGGAAAAGCCCACCATCCACGGCCTGCTGGCCGCCGAACGTCACCTGATCGCGGCCTGTGATTCCCTCCGCTGGTCGCCCCAGGCCGAAGAGGACTTCTTGGACGTCAAGCTCACCTACTGGCGCATCGTCGAGGGCGAGGACATGTTCTGCACCACCATCGAGGTCAGCCTCGGTGACTGTGCCAGTCGCGGCAGCGTGAAGGCTGCCACCCGCCGCCTGATCGCCAAGGTCCACTCCCGCTTCCTCGACACGCTCACCCGCGCCGGGATCGTCTTGTATTAACCATACCCGCTGACCATGCAAGCTACCTCACCTATTGCCGACAAGCTCGCCGAGTTCAGAGGCGGGCAAATCGTCTGCCTGCACATCCTCGGCCAGCCCCTGGTGAACGACGCCCAGGCGGTGGTTCGCCATCTGGATACCCAGATGCTGGAGGCCGCTCAGTGCCTGCAATACGTGCTCCGCCGTATCGCTAACGATGCGCGCGCCAGGGACGTGTTCGGCGTCGCCACCGAGTCCTTCAGCCGACTCACCCAGGCCGAAGCCGTGCTCACCGGTAAAGACGTGGACATCGTCCGGGAATACTGGATACCCGGCAGCGCCGCCATCCACCGCACAACCCCCAAAGAATAACCCACCAACCACCTATGATCACCATATTACTATTAGCCGCCGCCGCGGCCCTGTGTTGGTATTTACCCGTGGACGCCGAGATCATCACCGACCACTGCATCATCCAGGTCCTCCCCTCGCTGGTCATCGAGCGCCGCCGCTGCGATGTCTGCGACCGCGAACATTATTCACTCACCATCGGCTGGCTCTGCTGGGCCATCCTCCTGTCCGTCTAACCCCTCATCCTTCATTCTCCATCCCCATTCTCTCCCATGACCTCATCCCAACGCATCACCCTCATGTCCGACTGGTATCCCGCCGCCTGTGCCGCCCAAGGCTGGGACCCCTCCGACCGCGCCTTCCGGATCCGCGTCCTCAGCGTCGCTGTCAGCCTCTATTCCGACCGGGACGACCTGGCCGGCCTGGCCGACATCCTCGACGCCTGCGAATCTGACTCCCCGCTCACCCGCGAGATCACCTCCGCCAGCGATCTCGACACCACCCGCGACATCGATGCCGTAAAGAGCATGCTCCAACTCCTCACCGACGACATCGACGCCGCGCTCGAAGTCGGCGACCCCACCCTTGGCCGCGCCCGACGCCTCCGCGCCAAGATCGGATGGCAGCTCAACTGCCTGAACCCCTACCTCGCAGCCGATCCATCCTCCGATCCAAAATCATCCCCCGCCCAGCGCTACCTCGCCGCCATCCTCGCGGATAAATTCCGACCCCGCTCCGGCCTGCCCTCCGTGCCGCTCTCGCTGGGCGATCTCACCGCCGATCCCATCCCCGTCCGCCGCCCGCCCAACTACGTGCTCTCCCACATGCCGAGCCAGCTTGACCAGGTCGTCATCACCCTCGGCCGCGTCCTCCGCTCCAAGCGCCGCGCAGCCGGCCATACCATCCATGATATGCTCGTCCAGGCCAGCCTGCCCTGCCGCTGCTCGCGCTGCCGGCACTCCGGGATCCCCGAGGCCCTGGAACCCTCCGCCGAAGCCGAGGCCGAAGCCCTGGCTGAAGCCAGCCGCGAAACCGCCCCCTTTTAGTCCGTTCAACCAACCATAACCTACCCGTAACGCATCATGAAACATACCTACAGCACCCCTGCAAACACCCATCACGCCCCAGTCTTACGGCTGTGCCTGACCCTGTGTTTGGCCGTTAGCCTGCATTCCCCGGCCGTGGCCCAGCCCGTCGCCGTTCAGTTCTCGACGCTCGGACTCACTGGCCAGGCATCCAGCCGGTCGATCACCGTAACGCCGAACTCCACCACCCTGCTCCAGACCGATGGAACCAATATCATCACCGGGCCGCCCTTGGTCATCCCGGCCTCGACCAACGTCACCACCAATCTCTGGCCCGGACTCTATACCATCACCATCCAGGGTGTTTCCCGGAGCTTTCCCATGCTGGTGACCACGAACTTCGGCCTCGGTCCGGTCTCCGCCGTGCTCTTCACCACCAACCTGGCCTGGATGGGGACAAACTATGCCGTGCCTATTGTGACCAAGCTCGTTGCCGGGGCCAATGTGACGCTCTCTCCCAGCACCGGGATCGGCGCGGTGACCATAACCGCCACGGGTGGTGGTGGCGGCGGCGGGGGCAACCAGACCAACCTCTCCGTCTCCGCGGCATCATCCAGCATCCTCCAGACCACCAACCAGGTCGTCACCGGCACGTTCATTTACACCCCATCACTCGACCCATCCCAGACCAATAGCTGGAGGGCGGACGCGACCAATGCCGCCGCGAGGGCAACCAACACCATCACCTCCATCTGGCTCACCAATAAGATAGGGCCGGGAATTTATGACGGGGCCGGCGTGGCTCAAATGTGGGCTCTTTATTCCACCAATCCCATGGGGTCGGCGGCCTACCATGCGTCTGGGGATTTCGACGCGAGCGGCGCAGCTCAGAACGCCACCAACGGACTGGCCGCGGCGCTGATTGTCACGAACTGGTCGGGCGTCACCAACGCGGTGATCGTCTCAGGTGCCGGCGACACGGTTGTCAACGGGATCTACTGGTGGAATGGATCGACCAAAATGACCAACGGCGCGGGCTGGTTCATCCAGTATTTCACAGGCAAATTCCGCATGAGCAGCCCCACGGGCAACTCGGGCTACACCAACCCCGGCCCTTACATGATTTCCACTTGGTGGCCGAGCACTGACATCGGTCCAGCCCCCACCGTTACCTACGCCACCGGCACGCTCGCCGCCGCCAGCCTCACCGCGCTCATGAATGGCTCGATGCTCACCAACATCGAGGGCAGCCAGATCGTCGGACAGGTCCCCAACTCATCACTCTCACCATGCGTGCCCATCGAGGACACCACCGGCACGCTAAACATCGGCAGCAACTCG
>Ga0316221_1001811_pt1 | contig 21195 bp, 33 predicted proteins | sample TBH18007metaG_FD_206003 | JGI IMG/M metagenome (GOLD analysis project Ga0316221, IMG submission 206003) | Freshwater microbial communities from Trout Bog Lake, Wisconsin, USA - TBH18007 | ecosystem: Environmental > Aquatic > Freshwater > Lake > Hypolimnion/Profundal zone | place: USA: Wisconsin... | reverse complement strand
TGGCGTAACCGAGAGCAATTTCCGAATGCTCCTGGTTATACACATAACGCTCGCCCGCAGCGTTGTCGAAAGACGTCTGAGCGCCTTCCTGCTTCAACTGGGCGAGACCGAGGTACCGCATTTCAGCAGTACGTTCGAGCGCCAGCTTCGAGTCGTGCTTGGTGAATACCTTATCGTACTGAGACGGAATCATCTCGTACTTGCCTTCAATCCCGCGAAGGCCCGGAAGGAGCAAGTCCTTAATTGCGGAGAGATTAACGGCCATTTTACTGTCCCCTTACGCTAGAAGAGAGAGGGATATGCTTATAGGCCTCTCCGGCTCTGGTTCTGCGAATTGAGAGAATACCGACCCCATATTCAGAGGCCAATTCTCGGTTTGATTTTGGCGACAATCTAATTTCTTCGACCTGCGCTGCATTCAGTTTGGTTTTAGCAAACTTCCCGCGAGCGATAATGTCGTGAATGTTTTGCGCCTGTGTTCCGTAAACAAGATGTCCCGGATTCACGCACGATGGATTATCGCATTTGTGACGAACAACCATTCCATCAGGAATAGTGCCACCCCACAATTCATACGAAACACGATGAACACGAAGCCGTTCACCGTTTCGCATAATCACGCCATAACCCCTGTCTTTTGCCCCTTTCCACTCCCAGCATCCGTTTTCAGAAACGATGGTTTTGTTCATAATGATTGAACGCAATACATCATCGTCCGAAACAATACGATGCTCGACGTAGGTGGGTTCGATTGACATAATGTCTCTCTCAGTCACCTAAGCCTCCACCCTTAAATGCCAGCAAACGAACGCGGCATCGAGTTATTGAACCCGACGACGATGCGATTGTAGGCTGTGGTGGGGTCGTTACCGTTGATGGAAACGAGGGGGCTAACCTGACCCGGCGTGTAGTTTGCCAGCGCCAGGATGCGGAACGGCAGGAACGCGTTTCCGTAGTTACCCGAAGGGTAGTTGGCGGTCAGCGTGTACTGGTCAGCATAAGCGCCGGACAGGCCGTTTGCTGCCGTGCCAGTGCCGAGGTTGAAGCTGATGTTCTGGCCGATGTTCGACAGACCAACCGGGGTGGCGGTCGTGTTCGAGTTTGCCGTCTGCACGACGAACTGAGCGTTCGGGTCAGTGACAATGTACGCCTGAACGTCGCCGTTGGCGTCTGCACCCGGCCAGTAGTTGCCCCACACCGGCTTTTTCTGCGAAATCGAAAGATATCGGCAACCGATGAAGATGCCAGCCACCGGAGTGAACACTGCAATCGAGCCAGTACCAGTGGTGAACGCACCAGAGAACGGGAACGACACAGCCGAGGTCGTGGAGGCCGAGACCGTCCATGCACCGTTGACAGTCGCTGCCGTCGAGGTGAAGCCGTAAGCGACGATGGTCGAACCAACCGGGATGGCAGTCGTGAACGTGCCCGCCAGCGCCATGATGCCGTTGGTCAGCGTACCGCCAGTGATGGAATAGGTTACGGGAGCCGCAGCCTGCTGGATGTAACCAGTGCCAAGGCCGGTCGTACCAGTCGCCTGAACGACAGGGTCACCGTAGTAAATGGGAGACGAGTTGGACGAAGCGATAGACGCGACAGTCTGTTCATAGGTCGGCGACGAGCCGGTCCCCGTGTACTGCCAAAAACCGAAAGGCGCAGATGTATTCGCCATGACGGGTTCTCCTTATTCAGGAGGCCATCATCACGCCCTAGCGAGATTTAGACCGGGAAAATTTCGGGCCTCCACGCCGGGGGAGGCATACTTTCCCATGTAAACCCATGTCCTGGGTCTTGTCAAAAGAAAAAGGCCACCCGATTAAAAGTGGCCTTCAGTTTGGGAGGTCTCGCCTCATAGAAACAAGAAAACCCTATCACGATTACTCGGAGATAGGAATAGCCTCGTAGGATTTTCCAATCTTTGCTTTGACGCGGGGGTCATCTTTGCCAAACTGACCGGGACCGGACTCGTTCAACTGCGCTTCCTTCTGCTGAACCTGACCTTTGGCTCGGCGAAGGTCGCGATTGCGAGCGTCGTCGGTGATTTCCTTGGGGCGCTCCATCAGGACCATGCCCTTGCGCTCAATCACGGCACCAGACGAACCGGCAGGCATATAGGCCGGATGACGGGAGGCGGGGACGGGTTCCCAACCGGCGCGAGCGATGGCGACGTTGTATCCGGGGTCTTCCTGGCCCAGAACAGTCCGGCGCTTCCACTCATAAGACCAACCATCCGGGATGTCAGACGGGTTAACGTAGAACTCATCCGTGAAGTCCTCATCGACGGCCCCATGCTTGCGAAGTTCAGCCGCACGACGACGAGCGCGGTCTAGGGGGCTTTCTTCCCTCATGGCTGGGCGCATATCGTCATCGCTGCTGACAGGCATATCGCCGATCGGGACCGGCTTGCGATTGTAGCTGCGTTTAATCTCTTCCATCTCTTATCTCCTAGTGCATCCGGCCTTCGCGGCGCAGGGCAATTTTGTTTGCGGCGTATTCTTCATGGGTCATGCCCATCAGTTCCGCCATATCCGCTTCTTCCTGAGACAATGTATAGGTCGTCTGACGCTGACCAGTGCCATTGCCTGCCCGAGTAACCGGAGCGGCGGGTGGGGATGACCGACGCTGGGTGACCTGAGCCGCCTGAGCCGTTGGGCTTTCGGTGGGGGTTACTGAAACTCTCGCCAAACGGAGAGTTCCCTCGATTGCGTCAAAATATTCGTCGGTATCGGGCGTGATATCCTCGCTGATGGCAAGTTCATGCGCCGCCAACATGCGTTTATACAGTTTGGGATTGGTCACAAACTCAGGATGCTTGCGAATCCATTCCGCAGACCGGGAATAACCCTGCTGGGAAATCTGGTTTGCAATGGTTTCGACCGGGTCTGGAGCCTGATACTGCTGCATCTGCGGCTTGGGAGCGCGTTCTAGCGCCTCCTTGCCCTTTTCCAGTTCCATCAACTTGCTGGAAGCGTCAGCCATCGCCAATTGGATGTCAGCCTGCGCTTCCGCATCGCCATTCTGCACTGCCAGGATGTAATTCTGGCGAAGCGTCTGCATATTCGACTTCACAGTCGAAATAGCGTTGCTCACCAGAGATAAATCGGTGTCCTGGGCGCGTTCTTTGGCCTTATAAGCGTCCTGAGCGGCCATCTGGGCGCGCTGTTCAGCTTCTCGGCGGGCATTTCGCTCCGCTTCTAGCTGTGCTTTTAGGGCTTCAAGACCTTCTTCAGGCTCCATGACCTGTTGCTTAGGAGTATCCTCCACCACAACAACAGGAGGCTCCTCCTGGCCTTCCAGTTTCACTTCGATTTCGTCCGGTTTGGGGGTCTTTCGAGCAGCCATCAGGGTCTCTCCTACCAAATCATGTCGGGGTTCTGGACCCGGCAGCGAATATTTACGTCGTCAAGCATGCGGCAAGCGACGTCATTGATAGTGATGTTCCAACCTTCCGATGGACGGAACACAACCCAGTCGCCGACATTGATTTCAACATCGGCAAACCATTTCCCGCGTTCGTCCATAAAGGCTTCTGGCCCCATCTTTACGACTAGGCCGACCTTGGACTGAATCTTGTCTTCGCTTTGAGCGTTAGGGGTCAAAAAAATGCCGCCCTTGGTGCGCTCAGGACGGGTGTAAATCGCAATAACGACCTGATTGTTGAACACTTCAAGGCTGGTCAAGTCACCAATCTGTGCCTTTAGCTTCTCTTTCGGGTCAATATCGTGCAGCATTTTCACATTGGACATGGAAACCCCTATCTTTCAGAGAGTTTATCGTTCGCGTCTTCACATAGTTTAATGGCGAGACGTAATCCCGCCACCATGCCCACCAGACGCTGATAGCGGGAAAAGTCTTCAACATTGCCGGAGACAATTGTGTCCCCGGCAGCATTGATTTCAGCAATGATTAGCTTCTGAAGTTCTCGTTCAAAAGCCCCACCATATGTAAGTGCGCTCATGTGGCTTTACCATAGATGCGCTTCTTTTCCAGACGACCCTCGCCGCCACCGGCACCGGAATCCATGTGGACACGACCGCCAGACTTGCGAGGCATCATGCCAGGAGGCATCTGCGGTGCGCCACCCATCGGAGCGCCGCCCATCGGAATGCCCACAGGCATCGGCATGGGAGCCGCAGCGGCAGGAGGCGGCGGTACAGCAATAGGCTGCGCCGGGGGACGCATAGGGCCACCGGGAGGCATGCCAGCGCCACCCTGCGGCTCATGGTGAGCGCCGCCAATGACGATATTGACTTGCATCTTGCCCTTACCGGACTTCTTGCCGACAGTGCCTCCAGAGGCATGCTTGGAGCGGGAAAAATTGCTGTAGGCATCGCCATCAGTTGCACCGCCGCGAGCGAGATGACGGCCACCCGTGGGGCGCGTACCCTCCAACTCGCCACTGTTGACACTCAGGTCACCGCCTGCAGACCTGCCGGAACGACCGCCCATGCACTTGGCGCAACGGCACGAGCCGGTATGGACTGAGCCACCCGCGCTGCCACCGCACTTCTTGCACTCGCAGGAATGATGATGGACCTCGCCGCCGTGCTTCAACCCCTTCATGGACTTCTGCCGGTCGTGCTTCTCATCCATCTCGGATGCTTCCCACTCCTTGTGGGTCATGTGATGTTTCTTGGCGAGGACGCGGTCTTCCTTGAGGTCTTTGGCAGAGCCTTCAAACTTCTCTGCCTTGCCGCCCTTCTTGTAGCCGGTCATGGATGAAATGCGAGACTGAGCCGGGGAGAAATTAAACCGCGATGTCGGAACGCCGCCATCAGCCTTGTGAGCGCGACCGCCCTTCTTCATGCCGCCGACATGTTTATTGCCGTCACGCTCCTCGTTGGCTTCCTTGAGGTCCGTGTTGACATGTTCGCTCAGATGCTGCGATGACGGCCCGCCATACTTCTTGCCACGCGGTTTCTTGTCCGCTCGGGCATGAGTGTGATGGCCTTCGACCTTGCCACCGCGCTTGAACTGCCGCTTGGAAAGAGGACGTTGGCCGGTCTTCACATCCGCGTCGAGCGAATCTGGCGGCTCGTAACCGCTGGCATCAACCTTCTGATGCGGGTCAGCGCGGAGCATCTTCTCCATACGCTTTTTGCGGTCAGCGCGGATAGTCTTGGCATCAAACTCGGACATCATTTGGCTCCTTTGGAGGCAAGGTGACGGGCAACGGATAAAGCCTTTTGTACCACTTCGCCGCCACTTGCGAAATGCTCGGCTGCATTCGGCATCTCATACCATTCGGGCGGCGAGTATTCGCTGTCATCAAACATATGAGAGTTGTGAAACTGCTGTTGAGCAAACCGCTCAGGCATTTTCTGTCTATCCGTCATGTCAGTACATCCTGTCTACAAATTGTCCCGGTCTTGCCTTGCCTTGCGGGGCGACATGAACAGTATCGTTATCCGCAACATATTCACCTTTTACCGGCTTGCCTTTTTTGTCAAAACCTAAACTTGGACCTCTTTGAAATCCGGCAATCGGTTGTCCGTTCTTCCCGACATTGCGTCGAAGTTGAGGGTCGTATTTTACCATGAACCCGCCGGAATCAATATGGGCATCTTTAGAACTGCCTGAGCCATTGAGGTTGCTCAGGCCGATGATTACGCCGTCAGAACCTTTGGGCTGTGCGTCCAACGGCCTATAATCATGCGTAGTGCCATCAACAACGCGATACCTTTTCCCTGTTTCTTGGTCATGAACCCATTTGGGAAGGGGAATATTGGCTCTGTGGTTAAAAACCATTGCCACGTTGCTGCCTTGGTCAAGCCTAGACCTCATCCTTCCCCAATTTTGATGAGGATTTGAGACACCCTTGCCGCTTCCTTGCTCAATGCCATTCATGCCTTCCGGTTGCGTCAATCCTGTAGACGAGTAGGTATAATGATGATTGGGAGCGATGGGGTCATAATCCATTTTAGTATAGTCGTAGAAATCCACGTCTGGGTGCGCTTTTATAATTGCCTCATGAATTTTGGGATGAATATCCGAAAGAACATTTAATCGAACAGCCAACTTGTTGCCATTCATTTCCGCTTGGCTTTTTGCACGATTAATTTCGTCATGAAGACGAACAGCAAATGCTTCGGGGTCACTTAAAAATGCATTTGTCCTGTTTTGTCCATTAATTTTGGGCCAATTAGGCTCGTATGCCGCTCCGTAATTGCCCGATGTCTCTCCAAGGCATGGTTTCTCGCAGATAGCGGAATTTGGGCAAACTTTGAACTTTCCCTTTCGTGCAGCAGGACGAAGAGCCAACCCAGTCGTTTCCACACCCACACCTTCTGGAAGCATGATTGGCGCTTGTGCGGCGTAACCGGGGCCAGCTTCATATCCGGCATTTGCTTTTATTAATTTGGCGTTTTGGGTGAGCAGCGGCTTGATGGCCCCTTCTTTGGTATGCCCTAAAAATGCGGCAACGCGGTCCCCCATCTGCTTGCTGTTTCGGATTCTGTCCGCGCCAGTCAACGACAGATGATGTGAGATTGCTTTGTTAAATGCGTCAGCCAATGACTGCGTGGCAAGTTGATGCTTCTCCCACGTTTCCGGCGGCAACAGAGATGGCTTGTTATACATTTCTTGTTGAGTAGGCATCGGCTCCGCATCGTCTTCGCCACCGGCACTGCGGTGCAGCACGTTCATCGCAGCGGCATGCGGGTTAGGCGTCGCACCGTGCATTCGAGCCAACTGCAGTGCCTTGTTTACGATGTCCATGTTGCCACCTTGGGGAACTGTGCCGCCACGGGCGTAACGGCGTTTGATGTCAATCTTATTGGGGTCGAAGACTACATAGTTGTGGGTGCCTTCGCCCTCATCACGACTATTTTGGTCAAGATAGCGAATGCCGGGGATGCCATGTCTCAGCAAATGTTCACTGGCACGTTCTGATGCTAATTTGCGTTGACGGTTTCGCGCGTCTAAATCGGCGCCGACATTCCAATCAAGAGAACCCATGCGTTCTTGAAGACGTAGATAAAGGGATTCACCTGTTGCGTTTGGTGACATTGCACTGCGCGGAAGTTCAGGCATTCTTGTTTCTTTGTATTCGGCACCATTCGCCAAAGCATCATAAAGATTATCATTGTCCGCTCTTTCAGCGTTCCAATGGGCGGCTTCAAATTCTGGCGTAAACCCGGCTAACCGTCTTATAGTTTCGTGCTGACGAATTAGTGGTTTATCCCAATCAAGAAAATGATTGGGGTTCGCGTTAACGCGGAGATGAAACATGTGACCGGGATTAATAGACCAATTTTTGCCGCGAAGGCTCCAAAGATTATTTGCTGCGTCATAATATCTTTGTTTTATATCTTTTCTTTCAGAAAAAGCAGCATTTCTGTTTAAGTCATGAACGGCGTCTTCAATAGCAGCATCGCCAGACAATTTTTTGTCTAGTGCTTGTTGCAAAGACATTTTTGCAAGACCTTGAGCGACTCTGTTGTTTTTAAGGGGACTTTCGTAAAATGGGCTATATCCCTCCGAAGTAACAGGTTCTCCGCTTAAAGCATTACGATATGCTTTGGCGGTTCCTTCATGGCCTGCTGAGTAATGACCGTAACCATATGCTTGAGCGCCTTCACCTGTTCCAATGGCTTCATCACGAAACCGGCCCAGCGGATAATCTTTCAGCACCGCAGCGCCTTCGGGAACGTCTGGAAGTTGGTCAGGACCGCCTACAATATGTTCCTGTGTGCCATCAGGATGCTGCACCAGACGCTCGGCAGGAAACGTGTGCGGGGTGCCGTGATAGGCATCGAAGCCTTCATCGTCCGGTGCGCCGCCTTCTCGAAAACCGGGGCGACGGGTTGTGACGTGAATGCCGTGAATCTGTGATGGGTCAAGGAATGCGGTGAGGTTCTCGTCACGCTGTGGGTCGCCGTGGGGGATGAAACCACCACCGGCTTTAACGACGCGACTGGCGACCTCTAAGATGCGCTCGGGGTTGATGCCCTTTACAGCGCCACCGGACTGGAATCCCTTGCCACGACCAACAGGATTGGACTGATAGCCACCGGCTTGTGTCTGTGGACCTTTCCCTCCGGTCATGCCGAAGGGAGAGGCTACTTGGAACGTGCCAGGAGATGATGCGGGAGACGATGCGGGCTGCTGGAAGCCATTGACCGGATAGCCAGTGTTGGCTCCTATGTACGGCGAGGAGACGTTCTGAGATGAGTAGGATGGCGGCGTGGCTTGCCCGTACAAACCGAAGTTTGTAATCCTGTCCAGTCCGGCTTGCGTGAGACCGTATTTGTTATTCGGGTCAAGTGTCCCGCCACCCATGTCAGCCTTCCTTCACCGGGGTCACCGGGCCAAACCAACGGTAATGGTCGATGCTTAGTGTGGAACTGCCCATGATAAGTTTGTCGCCGTCGATATAAGACCGTTCGACCAAACGGGGGATTATCGAGGTGCCAGCAGGCTTACGAGTGTTGCCCTTGGCTTGAGCGTAATACCATCCCGGCTTCGTGGGAGGCGCGGATTCATTCCGATAGATGACAGGCTCAATCATTTCCCTTATCTCCAGACTCCGCCTGCTTAATCAGGGGTTCTGCCATCGGCGCACTCGCCGGATGCATCACTATATCACGAGCCATTTCGAGTAGTTGGATTTTTTCGCGGCTCTCCCGGTCCTGCTCTCGCGCCTTATCCTCCAACGCCACCTTGCCGGTTGAGGTGTTGACCTGCTGGCGTCGGGTTTCAGCATCCATCATCTTTGCCTTAGCCGTAAGGATGTCTACGGGCGTGTCAACCTGAGATGGGTGATTCTCCGGGCCTTTGCCCATCTCGGCTTTTAATGCCACCACTTTAGCTTGCATCTCAGCGGCCTTGGCTTGAGCCAGCATGGTCTTGGCGTCGGCCTCCTGCTGGTTGACCTTGGCTTCCGCCATCTGTTTCTGCATCTCCGGCGGCGGTGCAGACTGTGCAGCGGGAGGAGCGAGGAACTGTTCGGGGTTCGACCAGCCAATAGCCTGGAGCGCGGCGGTGTCGATGGCGATGGGGTCGTACATTGTCGGGTTCTGCGCCTGCAGTTGCTTCAGCGCCATAATCTTCATGACACGTTGGGCATGTGAAGCGGTGTTGGGGTCTGCCTGCGGGACGAGGTCAACGTCGTCCAGTGCCTGCAGGAACGTCTGCTCGTCCCACTGGTAGGCGGGTTTCCGATTGGACTGCCAGAAGGATTCCGGGTTCTCCTTAAAGCACTTCACCAGCAACTGGAACTCTTCCGCCTGAGCCGCATGCATGCGCTTGTGGACGGCATTAAGCACCTTGGTGGCCTGCTCTATCATCGCCAGCGTCGTGCCCACAGGCGCGTCTGCACGGCCTTCTCCGACCTGCTGCTCCGATGTCCCGCCAATCCTCATGCCCGTCTGGGCGATGTTCTCCACGAACGCTCCGAAGGCCGGGGAGATGTCTTTGTACGGCAGCGGCATGATGGCTTGCGTGATAGGCAACCCACCCGTCTCGACCGGCGCACCGCCCCCGGGAGGAACGCGGAATACGTTGGTCTGCTGTCTCGCGCCAGACTTAGCGAACAGGAAGCCGGGGAACGATGCGAACATCCCCGCATCAAGCATCTCGCGCCATGCTGCCGTGATGGCGTTCGTGGTGTTGCCGAGGATGTGCAGCAAGCCGATGTCGAGGAAGCCGAAGCCGGGAACGAACGTGTATTTGACGAAGACCGGGCGAGCCTCCGGCATGTTCGCTGTGTCCTCGTCGTAGTTCCGCACGATGGACAGGATTTGCTTGGTCGAGACATCAATCGTCACGCGGTAGGGTATCTCAAGCCCACTGGGCGAGCCTTTGTGCTTATGCTCGAAACCCTTGATGTCGAGTTCACAGTAGCACTCGTATATCTCCCGGTCTCGGTCGTCAGGGTTCATCGCCGAGGGATTCAGACCCTGCTGGTTCAACTTCTCCCGTTGCAGGGCGTCGAGTTCCGGCATGACCGGCGTCGAGAGCGGAACATCTCGGTACACCCCCAGTATCTGCATGCGGACCACATCGGACTTCCGCATCGTCGTCCGGTGGGTGATGCGCTTGGCGTTGCGGAGGTCCGTCGCCGTCTCGTTCACGATGAGGTCAGAGGCGTCCACTGTCTCGGAGACGGGGCGATTTCGCAGCGGGCAGAAGTACACCTTCTTGAACGCGGTGCCACTGAACCCAAGCATCAGCAGCATGCGGTCAGTGTCGGGGTAATACTCTGTCGCCGTCGAGGTCAGGTAGTGGTTGAGGTCGTTCTCCAGCGCATTGGCGAGTTGGTCCTGCTGGACGTTGCCATTGTTCGTGTCCACGCGAATCTTGACCGGGCCATCGGTGGGGAGCAGTTCGCTCCTGGCATTGGCCTGGAAGCGCAACACGGCTTCCAACAGCAGCGGGTGGCGAACCTTGCTCATACCCTCGATGGGAGCGCCGTCCGCAGCGCCGCCGACACCGGGAAGTTCAATCTTCAGCCCCAGTAGCTTCAGCCCCAGAGCGCGGTCTTCAATCCACTCTTTCCGGCTGTCGATGTCGTATTCGATATTTCTCAAGAGGTCGTTGGAGATGCGGGACAGTTCCATCTGGTCAATCTCTTCGGCGAGATTGTCCCACCAGCCCTTGTCCTTCTCGCCGTTGACGTTGCCCAGCCCCTTGCCATCGAGCGAGACGGTGACCGAGCCATCACCATGAACAATCTTGATGATGTTGCCCTTGTCGTCAACCTCCGGCGCGTCAGGGTTCTCGCCTATGACGACCTTGATGTCGTCAGGGCCAATTGCCCCAAGACCAGACTGCATTCTGCCGGAAAGACTTGGCGAGATAGACATGGCGAACCCTCAATGTTGCCCGCAGACTATATCACCAAGAATTCAATCAAGCATTAGGGTAAATCGCGCGTCTAGACTTTACCCCAATAGCCGTATCCAGGTTCAGTCAGAGGAGCATCGAACGAGTATCCCATGAGGCCATCGTGGTCGAAGGTCACCCAGATGCCGTGGAACCGCTCGTCGTTCGAGCCACAATGGAAACTATCGCGGCTCAAGCGTCCGGTCAGTTCCCTGTGGAACCGTTGATTAATCTGCCACGCCCTTCCTGGCGAAATAAAATATTTCTCGGCGATTTCCTTATACATCACACCCTGAGAACGCAGCCGCGCAATATCACGGGAACGATTCAGCCTGTCTTCCGGCGTGAGGTCAGTTTTGTTCTCCGGCCAACCAAACGCTTTGTTACGCTCCTTTACGCCGTCCAATTTCCTTTGAACGTGTTCCATTATTTCTTTTGCTTGCTTTCGATTCTCTATTTCTTTGTTCTCATCGTCAAAAGTAGCAATCTCTCTTCTGATTTTGTAAGCATTATGCCATTTATCTTTTAGCCGGTCCTCTAGCGGATACAGCATCTCCTTCCCTTGGCTTGCGCGAACGGCCATGCGGCCACGGGAAAGCACATTGAATATCTTCCGCAAATTATCGGCAGAATAACCTAAACCCCAACCGTTGATGACGCCAGTCTCCTTCGCGCAGATAAAGTCGTACATATCCTCGATGTCGCCGAGACGATAGGGCGAGTTCTCGATTAGTTCAGGCCACTTGCCAGTTGCTTCTACGGAATCGTAAACGACATACGAGAAGCCCCAGAACAACTTGTCATCGGCCTCTTCCAGCTTTGATATCTCCATGTCACTATCTCCATTAGACTGGGTACAGAGGAGCCGGTGGCGCTCCCTTGTAGCGTCGGCCCTCTTCAATCTCGCTCAATCTCTCAGGGGCGCGGACCAGCAGCCCCATCTCGCGCAAGTATCTCACCCCCTGCGATAGCGAGTCAACAAGGTCATCGTGCTTGCCTTTCGGGAATTGTGCACACTGTGTCATGACCATCTCGGCCCACGTCATGTCGGGCGCGTAGACCATGCCCTCGGCGAAGATGTGTTGGATGGAGTAGAGCCTAGAGACCTTGTCCTGCGCCTTCGGGTTATAGAGCCTGACAGCGAAGTCCTCGTGCCCGAAGAGACGCTTTATCTCCTGAGCGAGGGAGTGACCTGACGCCTTAGCCTCGACCAGCAGGGTATCGACCTTGTACTTTTTGCACGTCGCCGCGACCTTCTGCACTAGAGCGTGGAGTTCGAGCCGCTCCTGCCACGCGTACATCAGGATTAGCTTCGGCGCACCCTCGACGTAGGTTCGACCATTTTGGACGTATCGACCATCCGGGCTGATGATGTTTGCTGCCACAGCCCTGCCGTCGTCCGTGAAGACACCCCACACGGTACAAGCACTGTAGTCGTTTTCGCTTTTTTCCGTGTAGGCGCAGTCAAGGCTGGCGAGAATGTAGTCGCAGCCGGGGAAGACGCCTTGCCCTTCCCATAGCTGCCACCAGTCCCTCTGAATGATTCCCCCGCCTCGAGGCGTCGGCGTCTGCTGGAACTGACCGGCAACCGCGTATGGCCCCATAACGGCCTTGTCCCTTGCCACCACCTCTGCTGGAAAACGCTCTGGAAAGAGCAACTCACCCTCTTCTGTCCGCCAATCTTGCCAGCCGAGACGCGTGGGCATCGATCGGGCCGGGTCATACTCCATCGGCAGCATGATGTGGTCGTAGCCGAGTTGTTTGTCGAGGATGATTCCGGACACGTCCTCCTCATGCAGTCTTTGCATGATGACAATGATGGCTGAGGTCGCGGGATTGTTCAAACGGGTGGGGACCGCCTCCAGGAACCAATCCCGTGTCGTCGCCCTCTGTTGCTCAGAGCCTGCGCTCTCGACGCTGTGCGGGTCGTCCAGTATCAGGATGTCGGCCCGAGAGCCGGTGATGGACCCCGCCGCGCTCGCCTCTCTGAATCCAGTGTGATTGTTTTCGAATTTCAGTTTGGCTGCTTGGTCCTGGGTCAGCCGCACCTTGTCGCCCCAGTGCTTCTGATACCACTCCGAGGTCACCAGACGGCGCATGCGGAGGTTATCGCGGATGGCGAGGGCTTGGCTGTGGGAAGCGCAGAGAAAGCGGAGATGCGGCGCGAAGGTCCAGGCCCACGCGGGCATGAACACGCTCGTCAGCAGGCTCTTGGACAGCCCAGGAGGCACGTTGATGAGCAGCCGGTTATACAGTTCCCCATCGGGCAGCGTATCGCCGTAGACGACCGAGTAGACTATCTGTTCGAGGTGAACGCAGATGAACGACATGACCTCGCCCCAGACCAGAGGCTGGCCGGGTTCGATGACGTGCCACGCCGCCTTCACAAAGTCTTCCAGCGATTCCTCGCACATCTCGCGTTCGAGCCTGTCGAGGACGGCCTCCGCGTCTATCTGCATTCCCTGGATGCTGATGAGGGTCACGGCCTGACACGCTCCAGCGAGCCGTCAGCGAGGATGCGGTAGCCGTTGTATGGGCCGAGGTACAAACACCGCCCCAGCTTCCTGTCGTACCAGCAAGCCTCGCAGCAGCCGCAGCGGACAGGCACGTATCGTTCGACGTCAGGAGGCTTTATCATTTCGCTTCCATAGCTTGCTTCCACAGCGCGACGAATTGCTCAGTGGTCAGGGTCTTTGCGTTCCACCGAATCATTTGCAGTTTCGGCGAGGCTTTGCCGTCAGCGCCGCCGCTATTGCTGGCAGGGCCATGATGACCACTCTTAATGCGAGGCTCATAGAGACAGCGGTCATTCACACACACCTCCAGTTGAGAATTTTGGACTTCGATGGTCTAACCCCGGAAAAAACGCTATTCAGACACACTTGAGGTTGTGCCAATCCTACTCCGGGGCGTCCTGAATGCGCTCTCGATACCAATCGAACAGCCAGACACCGGCTTTGCATATCCAGCGGCCAACCTGATATCCGGCGATGACGTAGACGATGAGGTCAACCACGAGAAAACCGCCCGCGAGCGTCTCGGCGCTGTCTGACAGAGTGGTGCCGTTTCACATCAGCCCAAGCCATGCCTCGACCGATTGTGATGCCGAGGATGAGCGTGGCGGGGAATAGCGCGGCGAGTACAAGTCCAATCATGATTTCCCTTCCTTCTTGGCTATTGCTGTCTGCAAGGCTATGCGAAGAGCCAGTTTCCCCTCTCGGTCTAACTCACTAAAATCCAGCACAGACTCTGTCTGAATCGGCCCATCGTCTGGCCCGGAGACATTGAGTTTCTGCGTTTCGCTCCAGCGGCCTCGGGTCTTGAGATAGAATATCATCGCCGTCGTGTCGCCGTTGATAGCCTTGGCAAACAGCGTGTTCGCTACGGCCTTCACAGCCTCGCCAGTGGCGTTATCAAGTTCGTGGCGGTAGTGACGCTGCAGAGTGTCCTCCGATAGTTTCAGGGCGCTCGCAATCCGGGTCTGGGGAATACCCGCGCGAGACATCTCATAGACGGCAAGGCGGGTGTTCTCATCCGGGATGTGAGGCTGTTGACGGTAGTCGCCAGGAGACGCGCCGCGCCGGTCAATTTTAATAGCGCCGCTCTTTTCTGGTGTCTTTGCCTTTGCCCTTGCCATCACCTCTCTCCGTGTGTGGTGTTTAGATACCGCTAGTGGAATACTCTACCATCTTCGCAGAGGACAGCCACGCCATTGTTTTCTGAGGCTGCAATCTGTTTGGCGATGCATCCGTCGGGGAGTGTGACTTGCGCCCAACTACCGAGCATCTGTGCGACAGTGCCGTCTGCCCCGACTTTGTCACAGCCTGCGAGCGTTAATGTGAGTGCGAGTGCGATGATAGCGTTCTTCATGTTGGTTCCTTTAACTCGCCGATGGGTTAAGTTAACGCAAACGGGCTTCCCTTAACTTATCGTCGGGGAAAGCCTTCTCTACTAGTTCGCCGAGGGAGCCGGGGAGTATTCCGTCCCCGGCTTCCATGACGTAATGCTCGAACACCTGTGCGGCCTCTTGCGCCAGTGCTTTGTGCAGGGCGAGGTAGATGGCTATCAGGCGCTCTTCGTGTTCTGGCGTCATGAATCCCTCATATCACAGTGAGAATACCATCCGGCTGCGACAAAGGGAAGGTCGGCTTATGCCACCTCCTTCCGGCGCTCAAGTTCTTCCGCGATGCAGATGATGATGCTCAGCCGGGTCAACTTGCCGTTCAGGAAGTAGAACGTGCGGGGGAAGCCGTGACCATACTGGTTGACGACCCAGTGGCTGTTCGCCGTCACCGGCAGATGACCTAGGCGCTCGCTCAGGTCCAGGCCCTCGACGTAGCATTTCTTGAGGCGGGCCAACTCATCGCCAATAAACTTCTGAATCTCGATGGTCTTGGCGCAGGGTTCCTTGACCGCGACCTTGATGATTTCAGCCGACTTAATGGTGTTCCGAAAATCAGCCAGTTCGACAAACGGCTTGGCATCGAAGCCGAGAGCGACGAGCGCATCGGCATGCCGGTCGCGGAACTGATGGGGATACATGCAGCACAAATCGTCGCTCAGGAGACGAACCTCCAGGGGGACATCCTTGTACTCCATCACCCAGAAATACCGCTCACAGAGAGCATTTTGGACATCCTCCTTCACGCGGTCGAAGGCGCGGCTGACGTTATCGAGCGCATCCTTCTGCGCGGACTTGGTCGTGAACCCAGCCTCAAACATTTCGAGAGCGCGGGCGATGTAGTCGGAAGCGGTGCGGGCCATGTGTCTATCTCCATGTCAAAATCGACACCCAATACTAACATGCTCACACATCGCGTCAATCAAAAATAATCTTCAAAATGAGAAAACATTCTGTTGACACCCTCATTTCATATCGCTTAATCTCTGTTCATGGGCGATGGCAATCAGGCCAGCCTATTTGGAGAAAGCTAATGGAACGCACTCACATCGTATCCCTCTTCGGTCGTCGCATCTACAAAATCGTCCGCGACCGCGACCAGCCCGTCATGCTGCTGTTCCTCGATGAGGCCAACCAAATCCTGTTTCGCGTCCATTCTGAATACCTTTTCGACTATGAGGGCAATCACTTCCATCCTGACATCGACTAATAGCCTTTCATAACCCCAGACCGGCCCGCCATCGGAGGATGAGCGGGCCTTTTGGGTCAGGAACCTAATCTTGGAGAATGCTATGATAAAAACTGGACCCATTGCCTACGGAGTGATTGAGAGCATCAACGGAGACTATCCTCGTTTCGGCCTTTTTATGGGCGTCCATCGCATGGCGCTAATCCGTCTTGATTGGGTTGGAACCACCAATACCGCAGTTTCGAGATACGTCGCTCAGCGCGCTAAAGAATGCGCTCACCGGGCCGAGAAGTCCGCTAACCTATAGGAGATGAATATGACTGAACATAACGATACCTGCGAATGGTGCAACGGGTCGGGCGAGGTCACCGTCAGAACCTCTTTCCCGATGTCCTACGTATGTGCTGGCGAGCCGCCCGAAGAAGCGCGGGGCGTCGTCGGCATCCCCTGCGGCGAATGCGATGCGAGACACGCTGACTATCGGAACGAGGAGTAACGCTGATGACCTACATCCCTGAAGAAGCCCCTGGAAGCATCGTCGTCAGCATGGGTGTCTATGCCGCCTTGCGAGACAATGGACTGCTCAAACCCGTCCACGGAGCTGGGAAGCACTTGTACTACGCCTATCGACTTGGCAATGGGACCGCCCGCGTTTGGCTCATTGACGAGGAAAGTATTCAAGCAACTTAATCGCTAACCCAAAAAGGATAAACTGATGACCTTTGAAATCGAAAAAAACATTGCCATCCCGAAGATTGACAAGACTCGTGTCGGCAGGAAGACGAAGTATCCATTCCGCCAGATGGAAATCGGCGATAGCTTTGTGGCCCCGAAAAATGCCATCTCGGCGGCGCAAACCCATTCCATGAGGCATAAGGAAAAATTCGCCACGCGCACTATCGACGCTGACAACATCCGCATCTGGCGCATCGCTTAATCCATACAGGGGAGATTTCGGTCTCCCCTTTTTTCTTCTCAAAACGCATAAAAACATATTGACCACGCAAATAGACTTTGTTAAGTTCATATCTGTCGAGGCAATCAGGCCCGACGCTCTGGAGAACAGACCAATGACCTTCGCCGAACTCAACGCTCTCAACGCCGCCTACATCGCCGCCAAGGCCAAGCAGGACGCCATCGAGGCGGAACTCAAGAGCCTCAAGGCTCAGATTGAGGCCACCGGCCTCGACTGCATCCCCGGCGCGTTCGCCGACCTCAAAATCCAGTTGCAGGAGCGCGTGACCCTCGACAAGGCCGTGGTCGAGAAGTACCTGACCCCGGCCCAGTTGCTGGAGGCCACCAAGGTCGCTTGCTTCCCGGTCATCCGCATCGGCAAGGTCAAAGTCTCGACCGCCGCCTAATCAACCGGGGGACTTCGGTCCCCCTCCATCCTTGGAGAAATCTCATGTACGCCAGCAAGCATCCTCACGTTGAACGCATCACCACCGCCGTCCGCGAGGGCCAGGATGCCGATGCAATCCAGATTTATGGCGCGGTCTTTGGTGCCGCCTACAACACTCACCTCGACCGTCTGCTCGAAATGTCGGAATACGACTCTACTTGGCATGGTGTCATTTGGGCCAATGCCGTAGCCATCGCCGAGCGGGCGATGAACGCCGCCAACATCTAACGGGAGACTGACCATGAGCCGCACCGTTTTCTTCGAGACTGAAGTCGAAGTTTCTTTCGTCCCCACCTCGCTCATCGAGGTGGAGACTGTTTACCCCACCATCTTGATTGAGGTCGAGATTGACGAAGATTCCGTCATCGGCATGTCGGCCACCCTCATCGACGGCGATGGCATCAGCCCCTCGCAGAAAATGGTCCGCGAGTGGGCGCAGGATTACCTCGACAGCGATGCCGGTTCCAATCGGCTGCAGGAGGCCTTCTATGGACGCTGAGACCCTAAGCCTCGTAAACATCTACGTCTCTTCCCAAGGTCTCACAGCGGACTTTGGGAAGGGCGGCATCGTCGTCAAAGACGGCGACATCCCGGTTGGCAGCATCAAAGCCATCATCGGCAGCTACTCGGATTACCACTGGACGACGACCCGTCTCAAAAACGGCGAGCCGGTTTCCAGGCGGCATCATCAAGGGCTTCGGGAAGCCATCAGAGATATCCTGCAGTACGCGAGGAAATGATGAAAATCCAAGCATGGTCTGCAGACGGTAAGACCCTCAAACTCATCGACTTCCCGGCCAACCCCAACGTTCTCCTCAACCCCGATGAATCCGTGTCGGATAAGGGCCGAAAGGCCGCAGCCGTTCGATGGGGCAAGGTTCGCAAAACCTCAAACCGAGAATGACCGCCGGGTGAACTTCACAATGTCAAACAACCTCGACATTATACCATATTTCAACGCGTTAGGCATCTGTCGAATGTCGGGGTTAATTCCGACAAACTCCGGCATTTGAAAAAATATCTTCAACTCTCAAAAAAGATGTTGCGATGTAAGTTTTAATGTCCTACAACTAGGACACCTCAAGGGGATTGGCCCCGGAGGCTCACTTTGGAGAACTCTATCATGTCCATCCCCACCCTGACCGCCGCCGAAGCATTCGACCTCTATAAAGCGGCTTACGATGCCGACCTTCTCATCCAAGGCAGTTGGCATACCCAGGCCAAAGACGGTCGTTTCCTCGCCTGCGCGCTCGGCACGCTTGGCGACAACATTGACGACCCCGCCAAATGCCCGTCCTCAGTGATGCCTCGTTGGTTGGCGCAGATGGTGCCGTGGTTCTTCGACCAGCAAAAAGCCGATGACGCGAAAGCGTGGGGCGTTGCTTTCTATGCCGAGTTGAAGCGCCTTGACGGTAAAGTGCCGTTTTCGGTCGTTTACGATTGGCAGGCCAACGTGGTTTCGCCACTTGCAATTGAGGTGGCAACAAAACTTGGGAGAGACCCTGCGCCGCATATTGCATACCAGGCAATTCACGCCAAAGCCCTTGGCGGCGAGATCGCGTCAAAAGCGGAGTGGGTCGCCACGTTGCGATCCGTCTACGCCTACGCCTACGCCGACGCCTACGCCTACGCCGACGCCTGCGCCTACCCCAACGTCTACGCCTACGCCTACGCCGACGCCTGCGCCTACGCCGACGCCGACGCCGACACCGACGCCAACGTCTACGCCTACGCCGACGCCTACGCCAACGCCTACGCCAATGCCTACGCTAACGCCTACGCCGACGCCTACGCCAACGCCATTAAGCGTTTAGCCGATGGTATGGTCGCATGTTTGGCTCGCGTCGTGGTGGAGGAATAATCATGGACCCAGAAATATTCTGTATGGTTGGGCAGGCTTTGTATGGCTCTCACTGGCAATCCGCTATCGCCCGCAACCTCTCAGTCGCTGACAGGACAGTTCGACGATGGACAGCTGGCCGAACACCCATCCCAGAGAGAATCTCGACCGAACTCAGAACTCTATGCGAAACCCGTATCGCTGACATCAAAGCGGCAATGACCCACTTCTCAATTGTCTACTAGAGAAACGCTATCGCCCCCGGTTTTTGGCCGGGGGTTTTTCTTGTTTAATCCGGTGAATTGCCACAAACCTGAAACCCTCCCATTGCGGGGAAAACCATAATTTCCGGTCAAGGTCTTCCACCTGTTTATCGGGATCCAGTCCACGCTCGCGACATATTTGGCGAGCCACTTGCTCAATCTCATCCGTATCAAAACTCCATATCGTCATAAATCGGTTCTGAAGGCCGCTGAGTGACCTCAAATGTTTTCTGGTGGGTTGCATAGTGGAAAGACCTTTCCCCCATCCCAGCGGCCACCAGAGCGTCCTTTAGTGCATGTCTATCGACACGGTTCCGCTTCATCTCGTCCTGGCGGTCGCGATACTCCCTGACGGCCTTGTCCACCAAAGGGTCGTGAATCTTGCGTCGAGACATCGGGGGCCACCCGGCACTGACCAGTGCGTCACGCTCTTCTAGGGTCGTGTCCTTCCAGCCTCCGCCTCCGCTGCTGGTTCCCGTGTTCTGCCGCATCGACTTCGGCGGTATGGCGGTCGGCGGTTCCGGCAGAAACTCCAAGAACGCTGCCGGTAGCGGCCATCTCTGGGTCTTATGCGACCGGCGCACCATCTTCCAAGCGTAGGCCATTTCCTCCGCTGTGGCGTGGCCCAAGTCAGCGACGTAGGATTTCAGCCCCACAATCGCGCATTCGACCATTTCGTCATCGTCATCGGCGCTATACGGCGGATAATACAGGGTCAGCATCTCCATCAGCCCGTTGTCCCACAGGTTCTGGAATATCCCAAAAATCCGGCCCGAAGGTGCGTCGAGGTGCAGGTCTTCCCTCAACCTTGCCAGCACCATTCCCGTGTTTGGCTTCAGTGGTTTTGCCATTGGCGTTTTCCTTTTCGTTGAGAATTTTAATCAATGCAGACGCGGCATCGACCGGCGGGACCGGCCATGCCATCAGTTCGTTCAACGCATCGAGAACCATATCGTTCCCGTGCTTTGAGCAGGCTTTGCCCAGAAACGACCTCACCGAATTGACCGACTTGCCCAAGGTTTCAGAAAGCCAAGTCAACCCAACTGACCAAACAGTTTCCTGCGCGGTCAGCGCAGTTCCGTTAGGAACTGAATCTTTATTTGATACTGATGGTGCTGGTGCTGGTGATAATAGTTTTTCTACACCAGAACCAAACCCTTTTTCTAAGTCATTGTTTTCCTTTGATGGTCTACCACCTTTGCGACCATTCTGTTGGGCTGCTGCTATACGCTTGTGAGCCAACTGTAGGGTAGATGTGCACCCATCTACGGACAATCTATCACCTATCTGACGGACCTTTGAGGTTTGTATTAGGCGACCAATCGCGGCTCGAACCTGTCTTGGGTCTGTATCATTGAACATGCCCGCAATCTTTTTTGGGTCGTTTAGAATAGGCTCACCACGACTAAAAATGAGGGTACATATCCACCAATAGACGCCGAAATCAAATATCGACATCTCTCTGGTGACTTCTGAAATAATCTCTTGAGGCCGGTACTCGACCCGATAGACCTTGGGTGTTTCGGTCATTCTAACTCTCCTGCGGACGCTTGGTAGAGGGTGGTGGTGTGGAAACCGATTCCAGACTCAGGAGAGTCAAACTGAGTCGGCACATCGGCGGCACGAGGCCACCACCACTCTCAACCAAGCGTCCGCGTTGCACTGCGTCACCCCAGATTCCACCCTGTGGCAACGCAGCAATTATAGACAAAAACCCTCACCAGTGCAATCAGGCTCTAGACCCCATGAGACGCTCGCGAGGAACTGGAAATGCGC
>Ga0316221_1001808_pt1 | contig 21223 bp, 9 predicted proteins | sample TBH18007metaG_FD_206003 | JGI IMG/M metagenome (GOLD analysis project Ga0316221, IMG submission 206003) | Freshwater microbial communities from Trout Bog Lake, Wisconsin, USA - TBH18007 | ecosystem: Environmental > Aquatic > Freshwater > Lake > Hypolimnion/Profundal zone | place: USA: Wisconsin... | reverse complement strand
GTGTATGTTTCTACTGCTGCTAAGATTTGTTCATGTAATGTTGCCATCTTTACTTCTCCTTGTTGTTATGTGTATTTAACCACCTACAGTGGCGGTTAAATTATTTTACGTCTACGTCTGTGTTATAACTGGTAAAGCCGTTTTCTTTAACCACTGTTAAGATATTGTTTACTCGACCTGCTAGTTCATCTCTATGACTCACTAGCCAAATTGATTTGTGCGAATCACGTGACATCTTTTTAAGTATGGCTAAACTGTTTTCAACACCACTAGCATCCATACCGCTGTCAACTAGTTCGTCAATAAACAATAGGTTAATAGGTTGATATAGACTTTCCCATACATCACGGAATGCCCATGACATAGATAAGATTAGTCTATTGCGCTCACCACGACTAAGATTATCGAAGTCAAGCTCTCTACCTAGTTCAGTAATATTAACACTTAGATCATTCATAAACACCACTGTATGCGGTAAACCTATACGATCTAAGTATTGACTTAATCGAGCATTTAAATAGCTCAAGTTCTGATCAATAATACGTTTACGAATGTAACTATCTTTATTAGTCAATAGTTTATGTAAGAACTCTTGATGCTCTTTGTAACGAGTTAGTTCATTCATATTAGCATAATCAATTTCAGCCAAGGCAGTAGTCTTCATCTCAGCAATTTGTTCTTTATAAGGATCCTCTTCGACCTGCTTGCTAGCCAACTGTGCTTGTAAACTGCTGACAGTGGCACGGTGATGGATAGCATCCTCTTCTTTATCATAGTAGACCTTAGGTTGTTGCCCTAATTCGCCTAGTTCTTTCTTAGTAGCTAAGAACAACTGCCATTGCCCTGCTAGTTCAAGATACTGCTTTCTAGCATCATCTAATGTTTTATGTTTACCTGCCAATACTGCTTCATGTTTTTCATCATGAAATGTCTGTCCGCAGGCATAACAAGTATGCGATTCTAAATCAGCAACTTCTTTTTCTGTTTTCTCTACTAGTTTTTGTTCACGACTGCAATCTGCTTCAGCACGTTGAATAGCCTTGTCTAGGTCTGCAATATCTCTACGCTTTTGATTGTAAGCAGTTAGATTTTTGTGTGCTTGTATTTCTGCATCAATATCTACTTTCTGCAGATCATCTACGGCGGCCTGTAGTTTACTTACATCGTCTTTATGCTTGGTTAGCCAAAGCATTTGTCTACGTTGTAGGCTTTCAATTTGCTCTTCGATACGCTTGTTGGCATCTGTAATAGCTTTGATGTTGAATTCTTCTTGAGTGATTGCATCTTTAGTAGCTTTGCTCAGCTCTTTTAATGCTTCGGCTTTTTCACTTAATAAGGTAATGCCTAGCAATTGCTCAATAATAGCACGTTGCTCATTGGCTTTTAAACTTAAAAATGGCTCTGTATAGGTATTCAAAGCTACTACGTGCTTGAACATGTCATGTGACATACCCAACAAGCGTTCAATCTCAGCCTGTGTTTCGCGACTGTCACCTTGACTATTATCGTCTTTAACTTCTTGTTCTTGATCGCCTATGTAGAATTTAAGCACATTAGGTTTGCGACCACGTTCAATGCGATAGTCCACACCATTAACTTCAAAGTCAATAGTAACCAGCATGGCCTTTTGATTGGTCTTGTTAACTAGGTTATCTTTACGTATGTTGGTTAAAGCATTGCCGTATAGAGCATAGCTTAAGGCATTGATGATAGTAGTTTTACCTGTGCCGTTGCGTGCGCCTGTGTCGTCACCACCTAGGTCGACGTTTTCACCTAGAACTAGCGTCAAGTCTTTGCGATCAAAGTTAACGGCCTGTGTAGCATTACCTACACTCATAAAGTTTTTTACTGTGAGATGTTTAATACGAAACATTAAAGATTCCTGTAGATATCTAATAACAAATTAGGATCATAATGACCATCACCAGTGATGTTAGTTAATTGATTGGTAACAATGGTGTCGATGCTTTCAAATTCGATATTGCCCATTACAATGTCACTGCCTATGGTAACATCCTTGACTGGAATTAGGGTAAGCTCACGTAGATTGTAGGTACCTACAAATGTTTCTTTGATAAAAGTTGCTTCTTCATAACTAATATCAATGTCTAGGTTTACTCGACAGTGCATGTTGGGCAGTAACAGCGCATCTGGTGTGCATAGAACATCACTTAATTTATACACACGATACTTAGGTTGTTCAGCCCACGAACGAAACACTGGCTCTTCGCCCCATTCGATGATCATCATACCACGGTCATCATCGCCAGCATCTGCGTAGTTATGCGGGAAACAATTGCCTAAATAGACAATGTTGCCTTTGGTTTGACGTTTGTGAAAGTGTCCGCTGAATACCTTATCAAACCCTTGGAAGGCGTCTGCTTGTATTTCGCCGGTGTCTGGCATCTGTACCATGGCGTTCATGTAGAAGTGTGGTAATTCAAAGTGGCCAAAACAGTATTTGCCTTTTAGCTTAGGTACCCGTTTATGATCGTCACCAACGAGCCAAGGAGCAATGACAACGTCACTGTCCGAAAACCACTCATTAATAATTCTAACATTGGGTAGGTGTTTTGCCCATTCCACGCTTTGTATGTCACGCTTATCTCTATAGTAGAGATCGTGATTGCCAGGGATAAAATAAACAATATCAAATGCGGCATTTAATAACTCCAGGGCTTGTAAACTATAGTTAAGAGTAACGATGTTAATAGCGGCACGATTATTATGCCAGTCACCTGTAAAGAAGCAGGTTTCACACCCTTCCTCTTTTGCTGTTTTAATAAACCACTTGACGAAGTTTAAACAATCATCGTTATGCGTTTGACTGTTAGACTTTAATCCAAAGTGAATGTCAGTGAGCACTGCTGCTTTTTTAAATAAGTTAGCCATATAAATTAGTATACGTGAAATAAACCCCGCAGGTCTATGCGAGGTTTACCAATTATTCGTCGGCGCCCCAACCACCACCGCCCCAGTCTCCTTGGCGTGTATAGCTTGGTGTGTAGTTGTTCATTTCTAAGATATCATCACGAATGTTTTGATTGCGCTTTTCGATGTTAAGAACACGTGTAAAGCTGTTGGTAATTGCCGCTGTGTAATAGGCAAATGGATTTTGTGATTTGGCTTCATCGAATTGAAGACCGATTTGACTTAACTGTAATAGGGCTTGACTGCGCATTTCGTCGTTATATGTGTAACCGCGCCAGTTGCTACGAGTAGCATAGCGTTCACATAATTTGATGAACATATGAGCCAATTTTGCTGTCATTTGTCCATGATCTTTGCTAAATTTGCCTGTTTCTATGCCGCCCTTCCAATGACTTAGGCCAACGCATACTGGATTTCCTTCTTCGTCTACACGATAGTGTTTAAACGGAGGAAAGTTGACTTTGGTATACTTGGTTGCACCTTTAACCACAGTCGGCTCGTCGTATTCGGTTTCAAAATTATCTTCGTCAGCATCATATTCTTCTTGTGCTTTAGCATCAGCTTTCTTTTGCTTTAGTTCGTCGATAGGTATATGTTCCCAGGTCATAACACGGAATACTACATCAGTTTGTGGTATATCTTTGACAGGAGTTAGATATTCATCTAACTTTTTCTTGACGCTATTGAGAATATCTACTTCTTGTGCTTCTTTAGCAAGACGTTCTGCTCTGGCTTTGCGTGCTTCTGTTATTGCTTTTTTGGTAATACTGTTAACACCGGTAACAATCATATCGTAACTTTTAACTGAATCATCGAGAAAACTACAATATGTTAATTTACTTTTGGCAATTTCTTTTAGAATATCTTTATTATTGAGATAATTCACCTTTCTCATGGTTGGAGGTTTCCTTTTAACTACTACTATTATAAAGCCTATAAATACACTATACAAGAGGTATTCGTAAAATGTCTATATTAACAGGATTACTTAATCAAAGTCAAAGTGCGCCAGCCCTTAACACTTTTGGTGGCGGCAGTAACACTCCTTATGATTTACTTAATCCTACAACTAGTCGTTTAAGTATAGCTGGGTTATTGCCTGGCGGAGCTACTAGTTTACCTGCAAGCATTCCTAATATTGGATTTCAAAGTATTTCAGCATTGGGCGGGGCTGCATCAGCAGGACAAAATGATTGGCGTGTTCGTGTTAGCCTATCACCAAATGCTAAAATATTTTACCAAGATTCTTCAAATGCACTACAAGCACCGTTGCAACAAACCAGCGGAGTAATTTGGCCGTATACACCAAATATCACGGTTACACACAATGCTAATTATAGTTCTACACAGCTTACACATAGTAATTATGCCGCTCATTTCTATAATAACTCAGAAGTGGCAGATATCAACATCTCGGGAGAATTTACTGTCCAAAACATGAGTGATGGCCAATATTTAATGGCCGCAGTATACTTTTTCCGTTCAGCAACTAAGATGTTCTTTGGTCAAGGGGCTGATTTAGGTAACCCACCTCCGATTGTGTTTTTAGATGGCTATGGTAGTCATTACTTTCCTCATATACCGTGCGTGATTACTAGTTTTAGTCATACACTGCCTAACGAAGTAGATTATATTCAAGTGCCTATGTTAAGTTCTGTTATGGGCAGTAGTGCTAGCAGTTTAATAAATCAAGCAGAACAGCTATTGCCTGGAGCAGTTCAGTCAGCGGTATCAACAGTGTCTAATGCACTAAATGCCGCCACTGGAGCTACCAGCATCCAAACATCTACTAGAGTTCCAACATTAAGCACTATTTCAGTAACCTTGCGTCCGATGTATAGTAGAAGTAATTTACATAATAGATTCGATCTCGGCAAGTTTGCTGCAGGCCAGTTACTACAAACACCAGGTGGAACATACGGAGGATTTATTTAATGAGTGTTACATATAGCAAAAATAGTCCTTATGCTAATACGGACATCTATGGATTTTTCTTAGATGTTGCCAATATTCCGAGCATTCCGTTGAACCCTACTGACATACAATATCAAATTGATGCAATATACGGACAACGTCCTGACTTGCTAGCATTTGACTTATATGGCGATGCTGGGCTATGGTGGGTGTTTTCTGTCAGAAATCCTAATGTAATACAGGATCCTATTTTTGATTTTCAACCTGGGGTTACTATATATGTGCCACAAAAGCAAAATCTAACAGCAGCACTAGGATTGTAATCAATGGCTGATATTCTTACTCAAGATAATGCTGAAACTCAACTTGTAGATACTCCTAACTCTCCGCCACCTAGTGTCACAGGGCTAGCACCTGACTACTCTGGCGGCTATTATGGTGAGCAGACCGAATCTAGTGGTGGCGGATCTACTATTGCCACAGCTAACAGTGTTCCAGGAGAAGTAGCATTAACCGCTAGTGAACAACAAAATCTATCTCCGAGTTTTGCAGGCGGATATTACGGTGATCAAACAGAACAGGCTAATGGCGGCTACGACCCTAGTGTAGGTAGTCCTGTGGCTACTGGCGCTAGTCCCAATGAAGCTACTTTAGGAGAATCAGTTCCTGGTCAGGCTGCGCTAACACAAAATTTAAATATTGCACCAAATTATAACACACCTAACGCGGCTAATGTTGCAAATCCTAATCCGGACACAATTAGCACAGCACCGATACCTAATAGACTACACAATTATCCATCTTATATCTATGGATTAAGTTGGCACACAATGACGCCAAAAGAATTTAATCTAGTAGTTGAAACACAAAAATATAGTCCTGCAAATGTGTTAATTGCCAGTGCTGGCCGTTGGACACAAGGAGTGTCATCAGCCTTTCCAAGAAACCCATTTTTTAGTGAAGATTTCTATTTTGAAAATTTTACTATGGAATCAACTGTAGCCCCAGGACCGGTTAATAGAAATACTAATGTATTGCAATTTGAATTTACTATTATAGAACCATATGGATTTACTCTTGTAGAACGCATCCTTAGAATGGCTGATGCTATGCAAGTGCAGAATTATAAAGATTTACCTCATATGTTGCAAATTGATTTCTATGCTATAGACAATGCTGGTAATCTGCAAGGTTCTATAGATGCACTGAAGAAAAGATTTCCATGGCGTTTATTACAAATGGATATCAAAGTAACAACCAAAGGAACTGAATATCATATAAAAGGTGCACCATATCCGCATAGTGCGTATGATGCAGATTCTGTTAGCACTCCAGCAAACTTCGAAGTGACAGCAACCACAGTGGGAGAATTTTTTCAATCAGTTGCTGACAGTGCCACTGATGCGTCTATATCAGCCGCACAATCTGCAACTCAACGAGAAACTGCAAATACTGCGGCGTCGTCGACACCGGCTACTACATCATATACCAGTGTTAATTCATACGGAACTGCTATTAATTCTTGGTTTACTCAATTACAAAAAAATAATAAAATTGGAGTAGCTGATGTATACCGTTTTCAATTTGTAGGTGATGAAATATCCACAGCTAGTTTTAATACAGCACTGACAAACACACCAAAAGATGCACCAATGAGCTCAGACCAAATCTCAATGGCTAAGTCTAACCAAAAAGGAAGTTCACAAGGCATATACGATCCTACTAAGGCTATATTTCAAGTGCAATCAGGAACTACTATAGAAAAACTTCTTGAATATGTGATTAGAAGTAGTGATTACATTGAAAAACAATTAATAGTCCCAGAAGATCCTACCTATGCAGCTAAAAAAGCAGAATTAGCTAACAAACCGTTAAAATGGTTTAAGATTGTTCCGACTATTAGAATGCTAGGGTTTGATAATATCAGAAATATCTATGCTAGAGAAATTACATATAGTATTCAAACTTATACAATATATAATCTTTGGTCAACAGTGGGCCCGCAAGGCACAACAAAAAATCCTGTAAAAGTATACAACTATATGTATACTGGATTGAATGATGATGTATTGGATCTCGATATGCAGTTTAACGCACTGTATTATAATCAAGTCACTGCCTATAGAGATAATCAGTCCACTGTGGCGCCGACTGCACAGCAAGCACAAACAGATAGTGAAACAGCAAATGCCCCTAACTACACCGGCCCTAATGGAGAGATAGGACCTAATTTTAAAAATACCCTACAACCAGTGGTGCAAAAACCAGTGGTGCAAAACTCCAAAGCCGCTGCCACAGGCGGATCTACTACTCCTAAGCAGGTCGCTAGTCTTGATCTTTCAGACAGTTTGATGACAGGCAGTAAATCCGATATGTTAAATTTAAAATTGAAAATCATCGGTGACCCTGATTATATCAAACAAGATGATTGTTTTTACAATCCCCCGTTGCCTGGAACAAATATTGCAACAGTGCCTAGCAAAGATCCAAGATTATTACCAGGAAATGGTAGTTTAGTTATGGATGCAGGCCCGGTATATGTTGAAGTAAATTTTAAGGTTCCTGTTGATATTGACGAATCTACTGGATTTATGAAATACGATAATGGGTATCATCAAAGTATTTTTTCAGGACTATATAAAGTATTAGTGGTGACTAGCATGTTCCAGGGCGGACAATTTACACAAGAACTGGAATTGGTTAGAGAACCACGTCAAGATACTGCTACAACATCAACTAATCGTCAACCATTAACACCACAAGCGCAAGTTGGTATACAACCACCAGCACCTACACCTAGTATACTAGTCAGTGGCGGTGCACCTGCGCCGAGTGATGCAGCTCAAGCTGATGCAAACTCAGGCAATCAAGTTCCGGGACAACAAGCTACCACAGCTTCTCCTACTGTGGGACCTGATTACTCGGGCGGCTACTATGGTGATCAAGTTGAAGAAGGTGGCGGTGGATATATGCCAGGACAACAAGACCTAATGGCATTAAACAACACTGCACCGTCGGAAACTATTACAGAACAAGATGCTCCGGATTTTACTCCAATATCAGTGGCAGGAAATAAACTACCAGGCGCCGCTGCGATAACCTAATCAAGGAAATATAATGTATGGCAATTGATGCAAGAATAGGTAATAAGGTAATTAAAAATCTTCGAAGAGAAGATGCCACAGGCACACGAGTAGATCCTTATCCTTATATTGGTATAGTTAAAAACAATTTAGATCCAACCCGCAGTGGCCGTGTTCAAGTATGGATACCTGACCTTGGTGGCCCGCAAGATGATCCTAAAAACTGGCGCACAGTTAGCTATGCAAGCCCGTTCCAAGGTTCTACTAGTCAAGTATACAAAACAACAGATACTAGTCCTACCTCTAATACATTTACCACAGTGAATCATAGTTATGGTATGTGGATGGTACCTCCTGACATTGGTGTAGAAGTTATTGTAATGTTTATCGCCGGTGACCCTTTGCGTGGATATTGGTTGGCTTGTATTAACACCAATCTTAGTCATTATATGATTCCCACAGTTGCAGGCACTGCAAGTGTAGACACTACAAGTTTAAGTGACACAGATAAAAAATCATATGCTCAAGGAGATGTTGTTCCTGTAGCTGAATTTAACGAAAATCAGAATACTGATTATACCAGCGGTGATTTTTATAATATTCCTAAGCCAATACACGAAACACAGTATAACATCTTACAATCACAAGGTCTAGAGAAAGATCCATTACGCGGAGCAATCACTAGCAGTAGCCAACGTGAAAGTCCTAGTTATGTATTTGGCATTTCAACACCAGGCCGCCCATTAAATGATCCAGCCAATGATCCTAACTATTTGACTAATTTAAATAGCGGTACACTGCCAAGCAATTATTTTACTGTTAAGTCACGCAAAGGTGGACATAGTTTTATCATGGATGACGGTGATGCACAGGATAAAAATCAATTGGTGCGTCTACGATCAGCAGCCGGGCATCAGTTGTTAATGAATGACTCGGAAAATTTTATCTATATCGGTACAGCTAACGGTACTAGTTGGGTAGAACTATCAGCAAATGGCACAGTAAACGTGTTTACTGATGCTGGATTTAATGTGCGTAGCCAAGGTGCGATTAATTTACATTCCGACACTGATGTTAATATTAATGCAGGCCGCAATATAAGTTTAAATTGTCAAACATTTCAAGTAGATTCAAATGCTACTAATTTATATACCAACGGCCCATTAAATGTGCAGACGCTTGGTGGCGCACAATTAAACATTGGCGGAGAATTAGTTGTTGGCGCCGCAGGACAAATATCACTTAAGGCAGGTGGTATCGTTGCAGTTGATGGCACAGGTTGGTATGCTCAGTCAGGAAAGACAAAAGCGCCAGGCACAGTTAAACCATTGGTAACTAATTCCTTAGCAGATACTACCTTAAATAGTAACGAAATATGGCAGTCAAATCCAAATGTATTGCGAACTATAGTTACATCAGCACCAACACATGAGCCATATGACCGAAGTGGTGCAACTAATGTGATTGCGGCAACTCCTACTAGCACAGCACTTCAACCTGAAACTAATTATACCGGCAATGTTGATGCTACTAAACTATCAACTACACAAAGCGTGGGTGTAAAAAATCCAGTTCCTGATTCAGCGGCAAGAACACAACCTGTACCACCTGGCGGTATAGGCCCGTTGTCTGTTGATCAAGTTAGAGCAATTATGGCGCAACAAGGATGGACAGAAAGTAGTAATAACTATGAACTACCTTGGAAAGGGGCGTTTCTAGGCAAATATCAACAAGGTGCAGCAGTATTGCATGATCAAGGATATGTAACTAGTTCAACTACAAAGAATTCACTATTAAATACTCCGGGTGCTTGGACTGGCAAAGATAATATAACCTGTATCTCAGACTATTTAAAAGCACATGCAACTCAAGATATTGTTGAATATAATTTCCTCATAAGAAACTATAATCAATTGGTTAAATCAGGAGCAATATCTACAGACATGACACCTGCACAAATCGGAGGCATGCTAGCAGTCAGTACCTTATTAGGTGCAGGCGGTGCTCACAAATGGCGTGAAACTGGAATTGGTGGTGATACTAATGGTGCAACAGGTGCTATGTATTATAACCGAGGAGTGTGGGCAGTATCTGTGTTAGCCCCACGATTACCGGGGCTGACCGCAGGATAAATATTAGCATGGCTACTACATATATAGGATTCAGCACACAGGCATCAAGTAAGAATTTTCGCTTGACTGACTTTGCCTTGATCAAACAAGACATACTTAATAATTTTAATATTCGTAAAGGTGAGAAGATGATGAATCCTACCTTTGGGACTATTATCTGGAACATCTTGCACGAGCCATTTACAGATGACCTGAAAGCAGTGATCACACAAGATGTTCAAACCATAGCCAGCTATGATCCGCGTGTGGCTTTTGAAAATATCGTTGTTACAGAATTTGAACAAGGTATACAAATTCAATTACAATTGCGTTATGTATTAACAAATCAAGTGAACACCATGTTGATGAACTTCAACGGTACCACAAACACTCTTACTACTTCTTAATAAACTACGTAGTTTTTAACCCTGATAAATACATTATAACAGGGAAGAAGCATGGCAACCACGACACGACAAACCAGTTTATTAGTCAATCAAGATTGGACTAAACTGTATCAAACATTCCGTAGCGCAGATTTCCAAAGCTATGATTTCGAAACGCTACGTGCATCAATGATCAGTTATCTTCAGATTTATTATCCTGAAGACTTTAATGACTTCATCGAATCAAGTGAATTCATTGCCCTGATAGATATGATTGCCTTCTTAGGTCAATCATTAGCATTCCGCGGCGATTTAAACGCACGTGAAAATTTCATTGACACAGCTCAACGTCGTGACAGTATTCTTAAACTAGCACGTCTAGTTAGTTATAATCCTAAACGTAATGTTGCTGCAACAGGCTTCTTAAAATTTGAATCAGTTAGCACCACAGACAATGTAATAGACAGTAATGGTATTAATCTATCAGGCTTTGTTATCAACTGGGCAGATGCTAATAACAGCAATTGGCAAGAACAATTTACTTTAATTCTTAATGCCAGTTTAGCTAACAATCAAGTTATTGGTAAACCTAGTAACAGACAAATAATTAACGGCATTACATTTAACGAATATCAAGTTAATCTTGTACCAAATATTTTAGCAGTATATGACTTTAATTCTGTCATTGCTGGTGCTTCAATGAACTTTGAAGCTGTTAGTGCTACTAGTGCTGGTCAAACTTACGTATACGAAGCAAATCCAAATCCTAATGTACCATTTATTATTCTAAATGAAAATGATAATCTAGGCAATGATAGTCCAAATACAGGATTCTTTTTATATTTTACACAAGGTTCACTGCAAAGCCAAGACTTTACCTTTGCAGAAAGTGTTCCAAATCGTGTGTATACTATTCCAGTTAACAATATCAACAACACAGATGTTTGGTTATATTCATTAGACAGCAATGGTAATTTAAATACCCTATGGGAACAAGTTCCAGCAGTGGCTGCAACCAATGTTATCTACAACCAAAGTAAGAATTTAAACATTTATCAAGTTTCGAGTCTTGCAGGCGACCAAATTAATCTAGTGTTTGGTGATGGTAGTTTTGCTAATATCCCACAAGGTAATTTCCGTGTGTATTACAGAACCAGCAATGGACTACAATATAAAATTACTCCTGACGAAATGCAAGGCGTAGTAGTTCCTATTAACTATGTTAATGCCGCAGGTGTAGTTCAAACATTAACGATTACAGCCAGTCTACAATACACAGTGGCAAATTCTGCTAACCGTGAAAGCCTAGATGACATTAGACAAAAAGCACCACAACAATTCTACACACAGAATCGTATGATCACAGGTGAAGATTATAACATCTTACCTTATACGCTATTCAGTGATATTGTTAAAGTTAAAGCAATTAATCGCACAAGTTCTGGTATTAGTCGATACTTAGATGTTATCGATGTAACAGGCAAATATTCTAGCACAAATATTTTCTGTGATGATGGTATTCTTTACCGTGATCCGTTTGTTAACACATTTAATTTTACCTACAATACCACTAACGATATCTATCGTGTGATCTATGATCAAGTTGCTCCTATTGCACAAAATTCTGAAACTACACAATTTTATTATTCAAACTATCCAACGATTGCATTGACTAATTTATATTGGAATAAATCTACAACTATTGCCAATGGAGCTACTGGATACTTTACTAATGCCAACGGATCTATTGTGCAAGTTGGGTCTAGTGTAACCAACAACAATCAATATATTGTTCAAAATTCTATAGTAAGATTTAATGCAGGTGCAGGGAACTACTTTGATGCACAAAATAATGTCCAAGTAGGAACACCAAACAAGCCAGGTGACAAATATTATATCTATGCTAATATTGTGCAGTTAATTGGTAATGGCACCAACGGTGGTGCGGGCAACCTAGCTAATGGCAGTGGTCCGATTACTATTAATCAGCAAGTACCAACAGGTGCAGTAGCAGATAAAGTATTTGCGGTGTTTAATGTAGCATTTCCAACAGCACTAGTAGCAACAATGGTAGGTTACATACAGGCCTACGCTAACTTTGGTCTACGTTATGATATTAACACAGGCACATGGGATATAATTCTTCCTAATGATTTAAATATATCAAGTGATTTTAGTTTAACTAATACAGGCGACACCAGCGGGCAAAGTCTAGACAGTAGTTGGTTAATAGCATTTACTACATCATTCCAAACATATACTGTTAGCTATCGCGGATTAGATTACATCTTTGCTAGTGTATTGGAAACTGATTTTTACTATGATGATACTACTAAAATCTATGATATTACTACAGGATTAGTTGTTCAAGATCAAATTAACATATTAAAAGTTAACAGTGATCCCGATGACAGTTATCCATTGGCCATTGACTATAATTGGTTTATCTATAAGAGTATCACAGAAGTTGATGGTTATATAGATCAAAATAGAATTAAAATTACATTCAGTGATGCAAATAACGATGGCCTACCAGATAACCCAGAATTGTTCGAAACTTTGGTTAGTCCTGACACAAATACTACTAGCAAGTATGTTTATTTCCAATCAACTAGTAGCTATGACAATTTTGTAACACAAACTCCTGTGGATAATAGCACAGTGGTTTCAATTTACACATCATTGACACAGGCACAACAGGCTGCAACAATTTATCAACCTGGACAATTATTTTATATTCCACCAACTAATACATTCTATCAATTGAGCGTTAATGGCGCAGTATATACATTAAATCTAGTAACTGGTTATTCAGCATTTATAGGACGCCAAAGTTTATATTTCCAATATAGACATAACAGTCCAAATAATCGTCGTATAGATCCTAGTCCAAATAATATCATGGACTTATATATCTTAACAGATGAATATGCCACTGATTATATCGCTTGGTTGCAAGATACCACTGGCACAGTTACACAACCAACAGCACCAACAAGTGAAGAATTGCAAACTAGTTACAGCACTTTAGAAAACTACAAGGCTATGAGTGATACAATCATTTATAATCCTGCAGCATTTAAACCATTGTTTGGTGCTAAAGCAGATCCTACACTACAGGCTAATTTCTTAGTGATTAAGAATCCTAACGTAGTTGTTAGCGACAATGAAATTCAAAGTAGTGTAATTGCTGCAATTAATAGTTATTTTGATATTAGTAATTGGGATTTTGAAGAACCATTCTATTTTAGTGAATTAGCGGCATATTTACACATGCAGTTGGTTCCTAACATTTCAAGTATTACTATTGTGCCTGCAAGTAATAGCAGTGTGTTTGGTAGTTTGTTACAGGTTAATTGTAACGTAAATGAGATTATCACCAGTGCAGCTACTGTGGATAATGTTCAAATAATTTCAGCAATAACAGCCGCACAGTTGAACATCACTGGTGCTGTAGTAAGTTCATAACGAGTTAGGATTATAATGGCCGCAAGACGCACACTAAAGTTTTTACCTGGAATATTCCAAACTGATACGAATCAAAAGTTCACATCAGCTACAATGGATCAGCTTATTAGCGAACCAAACTTTACTAACCTATATGGTTATATTGGTCGCACGTTTGCTCCTACATTCGAGTCTGGTGATAGTTACATCATTGAACCTAATGATGAACGTCAAGATTATCAACTTGAACCTAGTATCGTAATACGTGACAAACAGAATAATGTTACATTCTTTTCAACGTATGTAGATTTGTTGAATCAAATTGATTATTACGGCGGTATTACTAACAATCATAGTAGATTGTTTGATCAAGAATACTACAGTTTCGATCCATTGATTTCTTATGATAAGTTTGTTAACTTTAGTCAATACTATTGGTTGCCTAATGGTCCTGACCCAGTGGCAGTTAATACTTCAGGATTACCATTACAGACTGACTATACAGTTACACGTAACGCCAGCACAGAAACCTATGTTTTTACATCAAATAACGTAGTAGACAATAGCATTACTCTTGCCAGAGGCGGTACATATTCATTCACTGTTAATCAACCAGGATATCCTGTGTGGATTCAGACCAGCCAAGGCATCGGCGGAACTGTTCCTTCTACCAGCACTATCTCTAATAGAGATGTGCTAGGTGTAACCAATAATGGTATTGATGTTGGTACTATAACATTTAATGTTCCACAGGCAAATGCACAAGACAACTATTTGTCTATGCCAACAGTGTATAATATTAACTATGCTACTCCGATCCCATATAACACATTACAAAATAAAACTCTAAGTCAGTTTTTAACTACCTATCCAGAATATGCAGGTATCACTGGGTCAATTAATGGCAAGTATTTAATATTCATTGATCAAGATACTTGGCCTAACCAAGGCGGCGATGCTGATTGGACAAACCCAGTAGTTCACGATAACCATGGTAATGTAGTTCCAGGATACAATGCTGGTACTATTATCAGTGCAGCACCTAGCGGTAATGTTGCACTAACTCCACGATATGGTGTTTGGCAGGTTGTGTTAGTTGATGCAGGTATCACTATTCCTAGCACAGGCGCAAAAGATCCATTGGTGCAATTAATACCTATACAAGATGTGCAGGTTAATACAAAAGTATATGTAACTTATGGATTAGTTAACGCTAACAAAGAATTCTACAAATACACTGATGGATATTTCTACCCAGTTCCGTTAATCACAGCACCTTTGAATACATTGTATATCCAAGATGCTACTGATCCAACAATTTATCAAACTGTTAAAATAGTAAATTACAATAATTGGACCATTGACGTAACTACTGATATTTTAGGACAATTAAATTACACTAGTCCTAACGGAGTAGAATTTACCACAGGATTAAAAATACAATTTGGCGCAGATGTATCACCAACTAGCTATCAATATAATCAATATTATGTTGAGCAAGTTGGTTCTACTAATGTAGGTAGTAGCCAAGGAATTAGATTAGTTCCAGTTGCTGAATTAGTTACTCCGGAAGCATATAATACCGCAAATGCATTAACATATCCTGGTCAAATATTTCCAGACTATATCACAATTAATCGTTCAAGTATTGACCGTAATGCTTGGTCACGTAACAATCGTTGGTTCCATGTAGATGTTATTACAGCAACCGCAGCATACAATGGTACACAACCTTCGTTTAATCAAGCATCACGTGGTCAACGTCCGATTATACAATTTAATGCAGATACATTGTTATACAATTATGGCCGCAAAGGGCTAGCACCGATTGATATTTTAGATACTACTACCGTAGATGCATTTGCTACTCTACAAGGGCAACCTTATACAACTGCGTTTGGTATTACTCTAGTAGATGGGTTACGTGTAATTTTTGCCGCAGAAGCAGACCCACTAGTGGTAAACAAAATTTATGTGGTTAACCTAGTTCAATATCTAGTAGATTCAACTACAGGATTGCCAACAGGTCCATATCATATTGAATTAACTGTAGCACCAGATGGTGATGTTAATCCGTATGACAGCACTGTGGTTATGCAGGGCCTTTATGCAGGTAGTGAATGGTGGTTCAATGGAACAACATGGATTGATGCACAACAAAAAACTGGTTTGCAACAACCTCCATTATTTGATGTATTTGATCCATCAGGCAAGAGCTTTTCAGCATACACCAAGAACACATTTAAAGGAACACAAATATTTGGATATCAATTAAACTCAGCTGGAGTAAATGATAGTGTATTAGGATTTCCATTAACCTATTTAAATTTCAGCACACAGGGAGATATTGTATTTCAAAACTTCTTTAATACAGACACATTTACCTATGCTAATTCCGTTGGCAATATATTATCAGAGAATATTAGTTTAGGATATTTACAAAGTATAATCAATAGTCAAACTTTGATGCCTCAAAATACATGGAATATGGTTCCTGAAGATAGTAAACAATATCAACAGATTACCTATACATATGATGGCACTAATAGTCCATTTGTTATTGACGTAGTTCCTAAAACATCTGCATCTATACCATATGTAAAAGTTTACCAAAACTTCACACATTTACAAGCTAGTCAATGGACATTAGCCAACAGTGCTATTACCCTGTCAACTACATTGACCACTGGTGATCAGATTGTTATTTTAGTTTACAGTGATCAAGTAAGTCAACTTGGTTTTTATCAAGTACCACAAAACTTAGATGTAAATGCACAAAATATTGATTTTAACACAGTGACATTAGGGCAAATGCGCAACAACTTAGTTGCTCTAGCACAAAACAGCACTGTGGTGGTAGGTAACATACTTGGATCTAGTAATCTACGTGATGTTGATATATCAGCGCAAGGCGGTACATTGTTGCAACATTCAGCACCAGTACCTTATGCTTCATTATTCTTGACTGATCCTAAAGCTAACTTCATTGATTCGTTAAGATATGCACAACAAGAATACACACGTTTTAAAAATAAATTCTTGCAATTGGCTGTTAGCTTATCTGGTCTTGACCAAAATAACCCAGCGGCTAGTGTAGATACAATTTTAACCAAAATTAACATTGCAAAGAATAATTCATTCCCATGGTATTATAGTGATATGGTTCCGTATGGTCCATTGAAAAACACACTGACATATACTGTATTTGATCCTACGGTTACTAATTACGAAATAACAAGTATCTTTAATGATCAAGCATTAAGCAATCAAGCAATATTGGTTTACTTTACACCGAGTGTAGCACGTGCTGATCTAGGATTAGCCGCAGGGCAAACAGGGCAGTTGATTGTTAACTATCAATATTCCTTTAGCACAGATACTCCATCAGTTAATTTACTAATTAATTTAGAAGCTGGTGATATCATAACTATCTACGAATACTCTAGCACTGATGGTAATTATATTCCTGAAACTCCTACTAAACTGGGACTATGGCCACCATATATACCGCAGATGATATCAGAAGATCCTGCTTATCAAGGAGCACCGCAACCAACACCTGCCGGGTCATTGATCGCGGGACAAGTATATACTATAACCTATTTAGGCACCACTGATTTTACATCAGTGGGCGCCGCTTTTAACATTGTAGGATCTAACTTTACTGCTACAGGACCAACAACAGGTAGTGGTATGGTTAATGCAACACTAGCACCACCAAATACTATTAGAGGTCATGATGGTAGCATTACTATTGCTTATGGTGATTACCGTGATGCTCTGTTATTAGAATTAGAACTACGCATCTACAACAATATCAAATTACCTGACACTGGTACTTACGGTGATATTTTAGAATATGTGCCTGGTAAATTTAGACAAACTGTAGTTACAGAAGGATATTCGAACAACGAAGTTAATCAATTACTAAGTCCGGCATTTTTAAGTTGGATCGGCACTAATAATTTAGATTTTAGCACTAATTCAACATTTGACGGTAACAATCCATTTACATGGAACTACGCATCATTCCCTGATGTGATCGACGGGGAGCAACTACCAGGTAGCTGGCGTGCATGTTATCAATATTTCTATGATACATTCCGCCCTAACTTAACTCCGTGGGAGATGTTAGGCTTTGCTATTATGCCAGACTGGTGGGAAAACTATTATGGTCCTGCTCCTTATACTGGCGGCAACCAATTGTTATGGGCAGACCTAGAAGCTGGTCGCATTGTAGAAGGCCCACGTCAGGGCATAGACATACATTATGTTCGACCAGGATTGAGTAAAGTTATTCCGGTTGACCAAAACGGTAATTTATTAAACCCAGCAGAAATTTTAGCCAAATCGTTTGATGGATCACGTGTGGCAAATGCATGGGCAGTGGGCCAATATGGTCCTACAGAATTTGCGTGGCGTCAAAGTAGTGAGTTTCCATTTGCAGTTCAACAGGCAATTGCTTTGGCTAAACCTGCAAAATACTTTGGTTTACTAATTGACACTTACAATTATTCATATATTAATTCATTGTATAATATATCAGAAAACAATGCCACGGGTGCTCTTATTGGCTCTGAACAATATCTAACCCTAGGCACTAACCATCATTTAACTCAGGATCAAATTGATTTCAATGGTGACACTAGTTCTGGTACAGTATATCGTGGGGCTGGTTATATTAACTGGATAGCAGATTACCTAACTAATTTAGGTATTAATCCGTCTACATATATCACTCCGTTATTGCAAAATTATCAAGTTAATTTGGCTTACAAAGCAGCAGGCTTTACTGATCAAAAATATCTACAGGTATTAGCTGAACAAGTTAGTCCAACTAGCACAAATGATAGTATCGTAGTGCCTAATGAAAGTTATACAGTTTATGTAAACGAAAGTCCAACACCTATTGGTAAATTAATCTACAGTGCTGTTATTGTTGAAAAAACTAATAGTGGATATAGCGTTCGCGGATATGATTTAAACAATGCATACTTCACTATTATTCCTAGTGTAGTTAATAGCAATGCTACTAAAACTACCATATTAAACAGTAGTGCGGTGATATTTAATAACTATCAAAACTTAAAATTGAAAGTTCCTTATGGCTTTGAATTTGTTAGCCAACAACAGGTTGCTGATTTCTTAATTAGCTACCAACGCTATCTAATAGCTCAAGGCTTTACCTTTACACAATCTGACCCAACTCTTGGTCAAGTGCGCAATTTTCAATTGTCAGTTAAAGAGTTCTTATACTGGGCACAACAAGGATGGGCACCAGGAAGTATTTTAGTTATAAGTCCTGTAGCAGATCAAATCAGTGCTATTAGTGTTGGTGCGATCACTGCTGGTATTACAGACAGCCAATACGGTAGTAAAGTATTAGATCAAAATTTTAATCTAGTTAAGAATAATAATTACACTGTGTTAAGAACAGCTTCTAATTTTACCTTAAACTTATTGAATCCAGCAAGTGTAATTGGGTATCTTGAAGTTGATCTAGTGCAATTTGAAAGTGCATTGATCTTTGACAACATTGACGTATTCAATGATGTTATCTATCAACCACAAACAGGTAATAGACAGTATCGTTTAAAACTTATTGGTCAGAAAACTGGAGCCTGGGACGGTAGTTTAACTGCACCTGGCTTTATGTATAATTCTGGCAAGGTTGATACATGGGATCAAGGTACTGATTATCTACAAGGCGATTTGGTATTATATAAAAATCAATACTACACTGCCCTGCAAGATGTTATTGCTAACCCAACATTCCAATTCCAATATTGGGCATTATTAACATCAACACAGATTCAAACAGGACTATTACCTAACTTCTCAACATTAGCAGTAGAAGCTCAATCATATTATGACAGCTATGCTGAGATCAAAGACAAAGATAATTTAGATTATAGCCATGCATTAATAGGATTTAAACCTAGACAATACCTAACAAATCTAGGTCTGACAGAAACTACGCAAATTGAATTCTACAAAGGATTTATCACACAGAAAGGTACGGCTAATGCTGTTAACCAAATGTTGCGTGCCAAGTTCAATAACTTAACCAGTGACATTAACTTCTATGAAGAATGGGCATTCCGTGTTGGCGAATACGGCGCATTAGACAGTAACCCATATTTAGAAATTCCATTAGCTGAAAATGCATTTGGTGTTAATCCAAGTATAGCACAGTTTGTAACTGCGGCCGATAATAACCTAGGCAATGGGGTTAACATTTTTAACCAAAATCAATTGTATAGATCATACGGCGAATATACAGGTAATATTGCTTTAATTAGAACTAGTTCTAGTAATTATAATCTTGATATTCCTACAGCAGGTTATGTAAATCTCAATGATGTTGACTTGACTATATTTGATCTTGCTAACTATCGAGACCTAGACAATAATATTGCTAACATGGGCAGTGGATATCGTATTTGGGTAGCCTTAGACTTTACACAGAACTGGAATGTTTATCGTATTACAGAAACTAATAATAATGTAACACAGATTTCGAACAGTCTAAATGGTTACATTACGATTACTTGCCAATATCCACATAATTTAGTAGCAGGCACAAACACCACAGAAGGTAGTGTATTCTTGATTAAAGGATTCAGCACACAATTTGATGGATTCTATCAAGTATATAGTGTTATTGACCAATTTAATGTTCAAGTATTGTTTACTGGTACACTAGCATCAAGTTTCACTTCACAAACTGCGACTTCACCTGCAATATTATTTAGATTAGATAGCATGCGTTTCCAATTCATGGAAGATGCACGTATATACGGTTTAAGTAACCCACCGCATGGATGGCAAGTTGGCGAGAAGATTTGGATTGATTTAAATGCTTCTACTACCCTAGGAGAAGGTGTGCCTATTGCCACTGCAAATAACATTTGGAGTGTTTATGAAAAAGCTATACCTTGGACCTATACCCAACAATTAGAAAAACAAACCAGTGAATATGTCACTGGTGACAATTGGGGCACGAGTATTGCTATGACTTCTGACAATCTAGTAATGGTTGTTGGAGCACCTAATGGTATTGCTACCGCGGCCAATGGTTCAGCTATTGCATCAGGCACTGTCTCAACATTCTTAAAAAATTACGCAGGGCAATTCACTGAAGGATATACTCTAGCACCATTGGCATCGAATTCAGGAGCATTTGGTTCTTCAGTGACACTGGCAGTTGATGCTAATGATAATGACATCTTAGCTGTAGGCTCTCCATCTAGTGCTTATGGTAATGGTTATGTTTACATCTACAACAAACCATTGAGTTCGACTGCATTTAATCGTGGACAAGTTATTGTTGGTAATACAGGTGATCAAC
>Ga0316221_1001794_pt1 | contig 21331 bp, 15 predicted proteins | sample TBH18007metaG_FD_206003 | JGI IMG/M metagenome (GOLD analysis project Ga0316221, IMG submission 206003) | Freshwater microbial communities from Trout Bog Lake, Wisconsin, USA - TBH18007 | ecosystem: Environmental > Aquatic > Freshwater > Lake > Hypolimnion/Profundal zone | place: USA: Wisconsin... | reverse complement strand
TGGCTCGCAAGACAATATTTTGTGGAGTATTATGCGATCTGAGCAAAGATTCCAGTTCCTGACGGTCCTCTGCCTTTATTTGATAAACTTTGTTTTTTCGTGCCATAATTGCATTTGTAATAATAGGGTATATGCAATATAGCTTTTTTCTTATTTATAATGAAGGACTAACCAAACAGAACACTAGTAGGTGCTTCATAGATTTTCATATCTCGCCCAGCAAAATTGTTATCATTACCGATTACATTTTGACTATTACGAATAGCTGGTGAGATTATCTTGAAGGGTTTGTTCGCAGTCTTAAGACTTCCAAAAATAGTTATAAGTGCCACAATTATAACAACTCCGCCACCAATAAGGGCGACTTTTATCTCTTTTTTCATGGCTTGCACAAGGGGAAATATTAGAAAAGTGCAAAACTTTCTTGTAAAACATAACGCTATTTTATTGCAATAACAACGTAACGAACGTAAAATCATTGCAGAAAAAAAAGGAGTTTTATTGCTGCTATTGCAACCAATCCAGCCTGCAGTGCCTGCCTCACAGAAGCACCAGCAAAGCGCTACACTCCGCCCTGCGAGTACCAATTGTGCAACATGCTGCATCGAGTGCAACGCCAAACACCAGAGCACTTGCAGCAAGCCTGAAACCGCGCCAGCAGCATTGCTTTTGCTGCGCACTATGGTTTCATGGCCAAAACGGCGGAAGAACCCAGAACAGGTTGACTTGCCCCCGGCCCTCCGCTACGCTCCAGGCCAAGCTGCCTCACTGCCGCGCAAGAAGCTCGGCGCAGCAATCGGCAGCTGCGTGCTGCCGCACGCGGGGGCAAAGAGCAAATCATCTCGCAGCTTGCAGCCCGCTGCCTCGCTGTCGCTCAGCACCCGGCCGCCCGCGCCCGCTTCGCTTATGCAGTCGCCTGCCTTCATTGCCAGCTGATGCGCCCATTCCGCGCGGCACTCCGCCCTGTCGGGCTTCGTTTGCACTGCAGTGCCGCCTGCATTCGATGCTGCCAAGCCTGCATCCGCAATCAGCTGCATTTGCCATGTGTGACAACTAATCTTGGCGGTGCTGTTCTGCATTTCTGGGATTGGCGCGGTGGGTATGGCGATGCAAAATCAGTTCAGCGATAATCCTCCGGCATGAAGAACAATGTTGGCGTGTCACCGGACATTTCCACATGTTATCCACAGAAGGGGATTGGCATGTCATCAGATCTTTTACAATGCAAATTAAAAAGGCGCGCATTGCTCATGCTGGCGGTTAACTCTGCATGAGCGAATCAAGCAGCAGCGACTAAAGGCATGTCGGCAAGCAGCACAGCCTGCCGCATTGCTATTGCGGCGTGCTATGCTTGCCTGGCGTGACAACTTGCTATCCGGCTTTGGCTCTCTACTTGTATCGCTTTTTTCTGTTGCCTATATGAGCCAGGTTTCCAGCTCCTGTTCTTTCAAAGCATCAATGATCGTTTGCATTTCATTATGAAGACTGTCCGATTTGTCCAGATTTAGATCAAGCTTTTGCAATGACTTTATCAGCGCTTGAATACATCCGCTGAAATTTCCAACAATTTATAGAAACTCTATTATCGAAAACGGCTTTTCAGGCTGTTCACTGTAGCCGTTTATGTAGGATGTTGTGATTTCGCGCAGAATCTTGATGTTTTTTTCCCCCGACTCATTGATCAATCGAAGCAATTCTGCGTTTTGCTGTTCTCTCGTCTTTTTCTCAGGGATGTTTGTTACTGTGGTGTTGTCATGCTCCTGATTTTGGTCGGTGTTTGTGTCATTTTTCATCGCTTTCATTTTTTGTTTGAATTACATCGTTTATGGTGGTTTCAACTTCTGTAATGTATTGGCTTATGAAAGTTCAGGGTTTTTAATGCCTTTTTCGCTCAGTGTTCTCCCAAGCGTTCCAAAACAATTCGCGCCTGTGTATCTCCATGCTGAGCGGCAAGGCGAAAAAACCTCAAAGCTTCTGCATAGTTTTTTTGCACTCCTTGGCCATTGTAGTTCATCACACCGAGACTGAACAGAGCCTTTGCTGAGCCCTGCTGAGCGGCAAGGTGAAACCATTTGAGCGATTTTGCATAGTTTTGCGGCACTCCCTGACCTTTTGCGTACATCGTCCCGAGATTGGACTGAGCCAGTGTCATCCCCTGCCGAGCGGCCAGGCTATACCATTTAAGTGCTGCTGCGTAGTTTTGTGGTACTCCTCGGCCTGCGTAGTACATCCACCCGAGATTGTATTGAGCCATTGCCCAACCTTGTTGAGCTGCAAGACGATACCATTTGAGCGCTTCTGCATAGTTTTGTGGCACTCCTTCGCCTTTGTCGTACATCCCCCCAATATTGGACTGAGCCAGTGCCATTCCGTGCTGAGCAGCTAGGCGGTACCATTTGAGTGCTTCTGCATAGCTTTGCGGCACTCCTTGGCCTTTGTAGTACATTGTACCGATATTGAACTGAGCGTCTGCAAATCCCTGCTGAGCGGCAAGGCTATACCATTTGAGCGCTTCTGCATAGTTTTGTGGCACTCCTTCGCCATTGAAATACATCCCGCCGAGATGGAACTGAGCCTTTGCTGAGCCTTGTGCAGCGTCTTTGCGCCATTCAGATATTTGTTTAGGTGAAGACGTGTTACCAAATCCCTTGCATGGTGAAAGAAAAAGGATCGCTGCCAGTATACCGATGATGTAGTGTTTCATTGGAGATGGTTTATCCTGAATTATTCATCAATAAACAAAAAAAAGGGGGCAAAAAATATCGCAAATCGTTATATTACTGGTAGTTAAAGTCAGCTAATAAGACGCGATATTTATGCAACCCCTTCATCAGAATATAGTCACTCCGGAGAGTACACAACAAACATTATTTTCATATAATGCTGCTTCAGCCGTTGCCTCAGTAAAGGGCAAAAAAGTTGCTCTTGATTTCCAAGGAGGCAATATCACAAGCGATGCCGGTGTGTTACTCCTGAGAGAAACCGAATTAAAGCTTGGGCTCATCACCATGCTGGCCAAGTGCATCAATGATACTCGACGTTCTTCTTCGATTACTCACCAGAAAACAGAACTGCTCACTCAGCGTATTTTGCAAATTGCCTGTGGATACGAAGACGCCAATGACAGCAACAGTTTGCGCAAAGATCCTGCACTGAAAATGGCCCTTGGCCTTTTGCCTGAGAGTGATCATGATTTAGCCAGTCAACCGACGTTCAGCAGGCTTGAAAACATGATTACCCGTCAAGAACTCTATCGGATTGCAGTGGGTTTTGTTGATCATTTTCTCGCTTCGTATACCGAGTCTCCCGAGGTCATTGTCCTGGATTTTGATGATACTGATGATGTTGTTCACGGCAATCAGCAACTGGCCCTGTTCAACGGTTATCATCAGGAGACCTGCTATCAGCCTCTGCATGTGTATGAAGGGTTCAGTGGCAAACTGATCACCACGATACTGCGACCGGGCAAGCGCCCTGGAGGTAAGGAGATCGTTTCGTACGTTAAACGGATTGCTATAGTGTGACCGGTCTGACCGGCAATAACGTTTTGCTCAAACATGTCGAACCCCTGATTAAATACGTAGAGAAACAACCAGCAGGCTTCAAACGCTATCACGCTTTCATGTACCAGGCAGAGAGCTGGAGCAAGCCTCGCACCGTTGTCGCAAAAGTCGAGATGACCGACATTGGAAAGTTGAATGTCCGTTTTATCAGCACCGATATGCATAACGCAAAGGCCAAAGCGCTCTACGAGGATATCTACTGTGCTCGAGGAAATGATGAGTTGTACATAAAGGATCACAAGACCTACACGAAAAGCGACCGTACCTCCTGTCACCGTTTTCTTGCCAATCAGTTTCGGCTGTTTTTGCACTCGGCAGCTTATGTCCTGCTGCACAGTTTCCGAGACAACTTGCTCAAGGGTACCAGTCTCGGCACGGCGACCTTTGACAGCATACGCTTGAAACTATTGAAAACAGGCGCCAGAATCATCGAGCTGAAAACAAAGATCAGTGTCCATTTACCGACGGCATATCCGTACAAGGGAATTCTTTCAAAATGCTTGGCAATCTTTGAACACTTGCGTGCTCAGCCATGGCCACCACCAGCCATAACGTAAGGTGAGGTGAGGTGGTAATCGGCAACAGAAAAAAACAGACATTGATGTACCGGGGCAGCACGACTTACTTGCTGCATGGGAAGGGTATGGAAACCTTGGAATATCAACTGCTCTTTTAGGCTCTTCACCCTGCTTTTTGTTGGATAGTAACCGGCTACAGGTGAAAGATGTTTTGCTATCCATATATTTTACCTTGCCACAGCCGCGATCACCTCAATTTTTGACTGGCAATTTCGGTTTTGGTAGCCCTCATGAATTATTGAGGTTAAACCGTCAAGCGTTTATTCATCCCATGGGCAGCCTGTTAGTACCACAAAAATGAATAAAACTGAAAAATAAATATACCTATGACGGCTTTTGTCCTACATCCGGTTTTATCCTTGTTGTGAGGAGTTTAATTGTGTTGGTGCAAAAGAAATATTAGCTACTTTACGCTGCGTATAAACCAATAACGCTCAAGGATAAACAAGCAGTAACCCTGCTTCATGATAATTGGTATTGATGGAAACAACGTGGTGTGTTTATGGAAGCGCAGTTCAAGGGAATTTTTTCTCAACAATAAATAATGAAATCATGCGTAAAAAAATGTTGGTACCGTTGTGTCTTTTTGTTGGTCTCGCTCCAGTTCTTGTAGGATGCGCGACTATAATGGATGGCTCAAAACAAAAAGTAAGTTTTTCCAGTAACCCCTCAAGTGCGGCAGTTACCATCGACGGGAAGACCGTAGGGAATACTCCTTTGACAGAAGATCTGTCCACAAAGGATATTCACACTGTTAAAATGGTATTGGCCGGGTATCACCCCTACGAAATGACACTGACAAAAAAGATGAACAGCTGGGTTTGGGGAAATATAATTCTCGGCGGATTTATAGGTCTTGGTGTTGATGCTATTACAGGAGCATTGTATAAGCTTACTCCAGACCAAGTCAACGCTGACCTGAAGGTTAAGGGACTATCATCAACCAGTGTTAAAGGTAAAACGATGTATGTCACAGTCTCTCTTACACCTGATAAATCATGGGAAAAGATCGGTACTCTCCAAAGTTTGTAGTAAAATGAGTGCCTTCTAATGTTGAAGTGTGCGGAAAAAGTCCTGCTCAGCGCGGGGCTTTTTCTATATAACATATTTTGGGCTCTTCCTGCTTCAGATAGCCTTTTAGAATGTTTTGCCTGAAGTTTTCTGCTCTATCACTGCTCCTTTTGGCTTGCGGTCAGGAGAAGTGGTTTGGCATAGAAGCTCAAGGCTCAGGCAAAACACAATATGAAAGGGTTATGGGCCATTCACTGCTTTTGTTATGATATACCGTGTTACGCTATTACCTTAAGCCAATGCAATTTTTTAAATTGGCTAAAGTATTTCGTAACTATCAAATGAATATTACGTTCTAAGCTCAAGCCACTCAAGACTCCAATTGCAGCAATATGATTTTTCTTTAGAATTAAGGATATAATTCATGAGTTGTTGATTAAATACCCCACTAATACCCCGTTTAACTCATGGCAAGTCCGTGCAGTCGTCACATTCATCAAACGGTTTAAGAGTTCGGTGATGTATATAATTATGTCGTCAGACAGTACAATCCGTCCAATATGAGTAATGAAGTCAAAAAAAAATTAGAAGCTAGCCGTAAAGAGCTGCTTGATCTTGGTTTGCGCAACCCTTTGATCAGCCATTCTCAACGGGCAAAGCAGGTGAAAGTGATAGATGAGCTTTCAACTGAAATCTATCGCATGCTCGTTCTTGAAGGGAAAGAACTGAGCTTTGATGCATTGCCCGAAAAAGATGTTAATAGTCAGATTAATACAGACTCAGGTGAGGAAATACTTTTTGATGCCGTCAACCAAAATGATTTACTGGCTCAACCCGATGATGATATAGTAAACAGCCAGATAGCAGCACGCCACTTGGATAGGAAGCTTCAAACCAATCTATCATCGCCAAAGCTTCAAACAAGGTTGCTTTCAATACACAATGATGCACGATCATATATTGAAGAGCAGGGCGTGAATATTTTGTTTCTTGTGCTTGGCTTTTTGCAATGGTACGAAGCCGATGCATCGCAGGAACCGAGAAGGGCTCCACTTCTCCTAATCCCCGTTGAACTAAAGCGGGCAAGTGCACAAGAGCGGTTTCAGGTATTTTATACCGGTGAAGAAATCGGTGACAACCTCTCACTTATTGAAAAGTTACGCTCTGAGTTCAATATTGTTCTACCAAGAATTCTTGAAACCGAAGAGCTGGATATCCAAGCCTATTACAACTTTGTCAGTCAGGCCATCAAGAGCGAAAAACGCTGGAATGTGGTTTCCAATGATATGACGTTAGGGTTCTTTTCCTTCGGTAAATTCCTCATGTATAAAGACCTTGACCCTTTTTCCTGGCCTGAGGAGAATAAAGGTACCGGATTTTCAATTATAGAAGCGTTGTTGACGGATGGGTTCCACGAACAAGAGAGTATTTTTGATGATGAGACGCATATAGACGAGGTTCTTTCGCCGGCTGATGTCCATCAGGTTAAAGATGCTGATAGCACACAAATCCTTGCCATACTTGATGTTAATTCCGGGCGAAATCTTGTACTGCAAGGCCCTCCTGGAACAGGGAAATCACAGACCATTACGAATATTATTGCCGAATGCATAGGTAACGGCAAAAAAGTGCTATTTGTATCAGAAAAAATGGCAGCTCTCGATGTGGTTAAACGCCGCTTGGATGAAGTCGGCCTTGGGGACGCAGTTATGGAATTGCACAGCCATAAGACAAACAAGAAAAAGATACTTGCTGAACTTGACCGCACCTTGCACCAAGGGAGGCCTGTTGTCGAAAACCCCGTCGATGACATCAAAACCCTTGAACAATTTCGGGATCAACTCAATACGTATTGTAACGCTGTTAATAAACCTATAGGCAAGACACATCTCAGCTTCATAAATGCCTTAGGTTTTGCATTAAAAAACCAACCCGGCACTCTTGATTTACCATCTTTTGATTTTGCCAAGATGCTTGAGTGGACTGAGTCTGATTATCGTAATGCACGTCTTCAGGTAGATACTCTTGATCGACATCTGAGTGAAGCTGGCCCACCGGCCAATAACCCTTTCGAATTAAGTGGTCTAACCGAAATACTTCCATCTCAACGCCCAATATTGGAACGTGCTTTAGAGGAAGGCAGAGCGGCAGCAGAAGCACTGTTCAATACTGCGGTTGATTTAGCCAAAGCTATGGGCCTGCAGCCTCCCGATCATAGAGCGGATATAGGGATTATATGCCGAGCTGCACGGAGGGCAATGGAAGCCCCACATATTGATGGCTTGGCACTAACTTCTGGTGAATGGCAGGCAAGGCGAGACGACATTTCAGAACTGATTACGGCGGGCAAGGCATTGAGCATAGCCCATGCAAAATATGATGAATGGTTAATAGATGAAGCGTGGTCACAAGATTTAGTGGAGCTAAGACAACTCTTTGCTACTACTGGCAAGAAATGGTGGCGTTTCTTTTCAAGCGATTACCGCCAAGCAAAGCAGAAACTGCAGGGCTATTGCCGCAAAACTCTTTCAAAAGATGTCGGACAAACTATCCAGCTCGTTGATGCTATACTTGACAGCCAGAAAAATCAGAAATTATTTGCCGAACAATCTGAATTTGGGTCAACCCTATTCGGTGCACAATGGAAAAAAACAGAATCAGACTGGGAAGTACTTGAAAAACTTACTGAGTGGGTTGTTGTACTATACCGGGATATGGGTAATGGAGTTGTTCCTGATGGTATTGTTAATTTTCTTTCCGGCTCGCCGAAAGTTGACGAACTCAAAGATAAAGTAGCAGCAGTTGAGTCAAACATTCATAAGCATGAGCAAAGCATCTCAATTGTTGAAACACTCCTGCAGTTCAAGCTCCACGATACCTTAAGGATCCACTGGAATCTGTCGCTTAAAGAACAAGCTGCATCACTTACCCGTTTACTGAATAATATTGATCGCCTCTTTCACCTCATCCGCTTTAATCAACTTGCTGGTGAAATGACGAAGAATGGACTTGATTTTGTAGTCTCAGCCGCAAGAACATGGAATTTTGGTGAAGGGTCCTTAGTCAAAATCTTCAATTATAGCTGGTATAATGGTCTGGTTGAGAAGGCCTATCTTGAAAATCCCTGCATTAAATCGTTTGATCGTATACAACACGCACATGTGCAGGATGAGTTTATCCGCCTGGATCATCTCCTTTTCCGCCACAACCAGGCGCGCTTAGCTAGCCTCCATTGGAGATCTCTTCCAACGCTTGATGGCGGTGGTGAGCTGCAGATCATCAGTAGCGAGATCAATAAAAAAAGAAGGCACATGCCTATCCGGGTATTGATGAACAAAGCTGGACGGGCTATTCAGGCAATTAAGCCGGTTTTTATGATGAGCCCAATGTCGATAGCGACCTACGTTCCTCCAGGGTCGGTACACTTTGATCTCGTTGTGTTTGATGAAGCGAGCCAGGTAAAGCCGGTAGATGCATTTGGGGCCATCATGCGTGGAAATCAGGCTGTGGTCGTAGGCGACAGTAAACAGCTGCCCCCTACCAGCTTCTTTGATAGTCTTATTGAGAGTGATGAAGAGGAAGATTTTGAAAACATCGGCGACACAGAAAGCATTCTAAGCTTATTCCTTGGTAAGGGTGCGCCTGAACGAATGCTGCGTTGGCATTATCGTAGTCGTCATGATTCACTGATTGCAGTTTCCAATAACGAATTTTATGATAATCGTCTTGTTGTATTCCCAAGTCCGGGCACAAATGCGACAGCTCGTGGGCTCAAATTTCATCACATTCCAGACACAGCCTATGACAGGGGCAAGACGCGCTCTAATCCGGAAGAGGCAAAGGTAGTCGCAAAGGCAGTCCTTGCACATGCCAAGTCATACCCTGATCTATCTCTTGGTGTTGTAGCTTTCAGTACAGCTCAGCGTGACGCCGTTGAAAATCAGCTTGAAATCCTTCGCAGATACGATTCAAGTTGTGAGTCCTTCTTCAATGAACATCAACGTGAACCTTTCTTCGTCAAAAATCTTGAAAACGTTCAGGGTGACGAGCGAGATGTCATCTTGATAAGCATAGGATATGGTAAAACAGCAGAAGGGTACATGACGATGAGTTTTGGTCCCCTGAATCGAGATGGTGGAGAGCGTCGACTGAACGTCCTTATCTCTCGAGCACGTCTTGCAATGGACGTATTCGCTAACTTCACTTCGAATGATATTGACCTTGCCAGAACTAACGCCCGCGGAAGCGTAGCATTAAAGAATTTTCTATCCTTTGCTCAATCTGGCATTCTTCCTCAGCCATACACAACAGGCAAAGAGCCCGATTCTCCATTTGAAGAAGAAGTTATCAAGGCATTAACGCAAAACGGTATATCTATTGAGCCTCAAGTTGGATCAGCTGGCTTCTTCATCGATATAGGTATAAAAGCAAAAGACAAGCCCGGTCAATATATACTTGGAATAGAGTGCGATGGTGCCACCTACCATAGTTCACGTTCTGCCAGAGATCGTGATCGCTTACGTCAGGAAGTTTTACAAGGTCTTGGCTGGCAGCTGCACAGAATATGGAGTACTGATTGGTATCGCAATCCAGGTGATGAGTTAGCCCGCGCCTTAAACGCTATAGAAAAGGCGGAGTACAATTATAAAAACGATATAGGGATTAGCCTCCCGAAAGTCACCCATGAGGAAAAGACTTTGAGTATACCCCGTGAAGTAATAACAGTGCGGGAAGAAGTTATATCGCAGGCTGCCATTCCATACCTGCAAGCAGAACCAAAAATATATTTATCGAAAGACCTCCATGAATGTACTCCGGCAGAGTTACTGCCCTATGTTTGCGAAGTTATTGCAATTGAGTCACCGGTTCATATAACAGAAATTACCCGCTCTATTACAGAAGGTGCAGACCTTAAGCGCGCAGGAGTAAGGATACAGGGAGCTGTTCTCATGTCAGTTATGTATGGCGTTCAAAGAAATGTAATAGTAAAAAACGGTGAATTTTGCTGGCATCCTGAAATGAAAGAGCCAAAAGTCCGGGATCGATCATTACTTGATGTTTCTTCAAGGAAATTTGAGTTTGTTGCTCCTGAAGAAATTAGCCAGGCTATTCTTCAGCAGGTTAAAAGAGGGTTCTCACTTTCTCTCGATGATGCGGTATCAAATGCAGCCAGAGTACTTGGATTTCAGCGGGTTACCGCACAAGCGAAATACTTATTTGACCAGCAGCTTGATGGTTTGATAAAATCTGAGGTGCTCATATTACGTAATGGCTCGGTCTCAGTTGCATAGGTAGTATTCGGTTAATTTTGTTATGACTTATTTAGCTTTTTTTGAATAAAAAAGGAGAGAACTATGTGGATGGAACTTACGGTTCGAGAACTAAATCTGAGTAAAATCAGGCTTGTTCCCGTTAAACGATGGATCAACTTGGATCAAATCACTTCAGTTCTTCCTTTAATTGAAAACTCGACAACGTTCGGAGTGATTTTTAAGATGTCGGATTCATCTCATTGGGCGACTGAAATTAAAACCGAAATTGATGCATTGTTAGATTGGATAATGCAGTTGCATTAGTTTCTTTTATCGGTAGGTATCAAGCCAAATATTTAGTTGACCAACAACCTATTATCTTGAATGGGTTTAAATACGCTTCCTTTAGTTTTGACTGTAAGGAGCCTTTATACCTGTGTATACAACCTAAGTTGAGCGATAAGTAATAATCCGGACAGTTCAGATCGCCATAAAATGCAATAATATGTTAGCGATAACTGAAACGATCAGAAATCATTATCCGGACATTGAGAAATGCAGGTTTTCTGCCTGAATCATCTGGCATGTATACGATCGACACTGCATTAACACTCTTTTTGCTCTTGCCGAGCGTACCTCTCCCATAATAAACGAGGCTCTTTATCCCGTCAAAACTGGTTTTTTAACCAGTCATTACCGGTGCATTCTGACAGGCTGCAAACAAACGATCGAGCTGTAATCGTTCAAAAGTAGCTTTTGGTACTTTCATAATCAGTTTTCCGGCATGGCGGACAATCTTGCCTGCCGTATCAATGAGCTGACGACGAATGGTGTCAGTAGCCGATCTTCAGGTACTCCATGATTTCAAACAACTCATGATCATAAAAGCCAGCATCCATTCGTACGATAATCGGTACATCGGGACGATACTCTTTCCTGATTTTCTCAACGATATAAACCAGCATGCTATCGGCGGTATCACCATGATTGGAGTGCTTCTTGCCGCCCCGGAATACTGCGTCAACAAAGAATCGACCCCAATTCAGCTGCAGGGGATGAAAACCTTTGACCTTCTTGTAAGTCGGTTGTACACCGTGCCGTTTGGGAGCATCATCATTGTCGAGCACCATGGTATCCATGCCGAGCATAATGACCTTCGGCTTTGTAATCTTGAGTCTCCAGATGAAGAGGTGCTGCAGCAGTCGCCGAAACAGGTATCCACGCACAAATGAAAACTTGCTGAACAATCGTTTGATCGTATGAGACGAAGCCAGATTGCTGCTGCCAATGACTCCAGCATAACCCTCATCTGCCTTGAGATGATCAAACCAAGTGATGTGGCGACTGGTACCGTCCATGAAAAAACAGAACAACTGAACAAACAACTCAGTGATGGCAAGACCTTTGCTGTTTTTGCGCATCGAGCCAAACCATCGATCAATCAGAGGCAGAATCTGGATGCTGGGAATATATGCCTCAAACAGGGCCAATCCAGCTCTACCGGTCATGCGTTCATCAGTTGGCTGAATTGCACTGATTTTCTGTTCCTTTTTATCCCGAAACCGTGTATCTTTTGCCATGAAGCTCTCTACCTATTTGGTTGTGTTATGCTGGGTGGTAATTGCGACGTTACCCATTTCAATATAACACGTTAGTCTATAAGTTGAGAGCTTTTTTTATTCCTAATCGATCAGGTTAGGTACAAGTAAAAAAATCACAACCTGTAAGTAATGGATAGCATAGCTTTCATTAGGGGTAAAAAATCACGAATTTTCAATACGTTTTCATACTGGAATTCCTGCTATTCCAATATTGATTTATTCTGAATTAAAATATTATGAGCAATAAATTAACTTCTAGGAGCATTCTTATACTAGTTATTACGACTACCATTCTCTACAAATATTGGAATGCGTTATTTATTGTCGGCATTTCTGCTATAATTATTTATGGTATTGTTAAAGCAATCAAAAGAATAAAACATCTTCGATCATTTCCGTTCTCTCTAAGCACTAAAAGTAAAACTCCTCAGCTCCATCAAAATCAAGGCGAACTTATCTTTTCCAATACAGAGAAGTTAAAGGTAGAGAAACAAGACTTGAAATCCATCAAACTTAAAGCTAATAATGGTGATGCACAGGCTCAATTTGAGCTCGGCATGATATATGATAATGGCTATTTTTCTCATGGTCAAGGAGTCTTGCAAAATACCACCGAAGCAGCAAAATGGTACCGTTTAGCGGCGGATAATGGACATGCAACAGCACAGTATAATCTTGGCTGGATGTACTACGACGGTCATGGAGTCAAACAGGATTATGGAGAAGCGCTACGATTAACCCGTCTTGCAAAAAAAAATGGTATGCCTGGCACTCAGGCTCGAATCGACTTGATAATGAGCGCAGAAGACGACCATTCAGAAGCTCTCCAATGGCAGCAGCTCAAAGCAAAGCAAGACGATTCATCAATAGAAACAATAAGGGATTCGTCAAAAGATGAGGTACATCCATCAATAGAAGAACTTGAAGTTTTGCAAAGGAGGGAGATTACTGCAAACTCTAGTAGAAATGACGTTACTACTCCACTTACAGATGGAGAGTACAAAGTGATAATAGCAGCAGAAAAACTAAAACAGGCAAAGATTAAAGTTGAAATCGCAGCAGAAAAGTTAAAACAAGAACAGATTAGAGCAAAAATAAAATCCAATTCACTGCCCCTACTTAGCACCTTGCTTTCCAAAGAGATGCGAGCAGTGTGTCAGAATTCATCTGAAAAAAGTTATTCAGGCGCACCATCTAAAAGAGATACATTAGCGGTGAATGGTGATATCCAAAATCAATTTGAACTCGGTAAGATAAATAACTCCGAAGTGGCAATTAAGTTGCAGATAGCAAAACTACTTAAAGTAAAAATAAGATTTATTACGCAGTCAATTTTCAGTACCATGCTTGCCAGAGAGATGCGAACGGGATATCAGATTTCCTCCGTCAAAAATTATATAGCATCACCATCTAAAATAAATGTATTACCTACGGACGGCGAAAGAATAATGAGCAATGTGCCTGAAAATAATAGCGTTGATGCGCATTCTACCAAAAAAGATCAAAAAGAAATGATCTTATCTGCAGATGAATTGTGGATTCCTTTCGGGAAATCCATAGAACATGCAGGGTATACTATACTTGATGGTCTTGTTTATTTTGGCAATGGATTAAAATCTATTACAGAGTCAGAAGAAGAACCTTCTTTTATCGATGTTTCGCTTCCCGTTGACAAGACAGATCCTGATATTTCCGGAAGAAATATGGGGTATTGGCCATATTACTCTCATATTCACCCAGCCTCTCGGGCAGCATACTTGGACTGGCTTTCAACAGGTCGAAAAGACCCAGACGCCCATATTGGATATGTTTTTCTCTTCTTTTATGGATTGGAGAGAAGGGTATTCATTGATATCCAAAATGATATTTGTACAGCTGAAGATTTACCCATTATTCTCAATGAGGTTCAAAGACTTCTGGCCATATATATAGAGAATGCTTCATTTCGTCAATATGCCCATAAGTTTCAGGAGGTTTTGCTGATGTTATCTTGGAGAGACTCTCTTTACAAGACTTCACCCTCCCTTGAGTTTTACTCTTGGTGTGAGATACCCTTAATCATCAAGGCTGTGCTGGGCCAGTTAGCTGATGATAGAGTTTCTCTTCCCGCCGAATGGGCATTAGCATGGGCAATAAATGACCCATCAATGCCAAACAGAATGCTGATAGAACGGTGCATGCTGGAATTTCAGGAACTATTCAAATTTCAATACACCCAAAAATATAAAACGGGCCTGTTGCTATCACCTAACAAAACAAGACTCAAGGTAACATATCGCGCCGCAAGTCCGCTCTTTGTTGGTCGCTACATCACAATCCTTAGGGAAGATCTTTCTGATGTGACTGATGATTCCGGGGCAATATCACAAATACAAGAGATCGTCAATTCATGCACTGATGAACTTGAAGGTTATAGCCGCTTTATTTGGCTAAATCCGGATAATAAATATTCTCTTGAAGCAACCTCACTTCTACCCAAACTCCTTCTAAAAAAACATGTAGAGAAAGAATTTCAAAGACTGATGATCTGGCTGGAACAACAAATTCCTTCTAACACTCCAGTGCAGATCTCTTTTCAGTCAATTGTAGAGGTCATGCCCCGAATTAATCAGAACTGCTTTGGCAAGAAAGAGGTAATAAGCATTGCCAATTTTCTTGGCAAGATAGGTTATGGTATCGAGCCAGACCCTCGCTTTGGAAACTTTGTCCCCAAGCAAGATCATGATGTGGTTCTTTTCAGAATCAGTGAAAATGCACCAATCGCTCCCTCTAATGAGTATTCCGTGGCAACCCTTGTCCTCCATTTGGCCTCGGCTGTTGCTACTGCTGACGGGACAGTGAATAAAAGTGAAAAACAACATTTGGAAGACTATCTTGAAACTTGCTTACACCTCTCTTTAGATGATAAAATAAGGCTACAGGCTCATATGTTATTCCTTCTTTCTTCCTTTCCTGACATGAATAATGTCAAAAAAAGAATAGAGTTGCTACAACAGGAACAGAAAGAATCACTTGCGAAATTCCTTGTTTGCATCGCTCAGGCTGACGGATATATTGACGTAGCGGAGATGAAAATCCTTACCCGAATATATGCCATGCTTGGTCTTGATGCCCAGAGTCTTTACAGTCATGTCCATACTGCGGCTGTTGAACCTGTTGCCGTTCAAACTGCTGATTCCTTGACATCACCTGGGTATTCAATCCCTGCTCCTCCAAAAATATCTGATGGTATTTCTCTTGATATGGACAAAATCAAAACTATCCGTGCGGAGGACAATGCAATGTCATCAATCCTTCATGATATTTTCTCTGAAGACCAACACGAGCAGATAACAACATTAATATCAGATGCAAGAACAACAGACATACCAATTACTGGACTTGATCCTGAATCATTTGCGTTTATGAAAGAACTCGCGTGCAAGCTCATTTGGACAAGAGAAGAACTGGAAAAACTTGCTGCCGTCCACAGCTTGATGCTGGATGGAACACTCGAAAGCATCAATGACGCATCATTGGATCACTTTGGAGATCTATTCTTTGAAGGTGATGATCCGGTAATTATCAACGCTCAATTTGCCAAGGAGATCAATGTATGACAACAGTAATTCGTTCAAGAGAACGTGACGCTATTATTCAGTCACTTCGTGCGGGTGTGGTTCCGCGTCTTGGCCAGCACCTCATCCAAGTTGGTCGAGTGAACGAAATCGCAGCGCTCATCAAAGATATTGAGCGGGTTGCCGATAATGGTTCCGGGATCCGTTTTGTCATAGGTGAATACGGCTCCGGCAAAACTTTTTTCCTTAACCTTGTAAGGGCGATTGCTCTTGAGAAGCGTTTAGTCACAGCACATGCTGACTTGAATCCAGACAGAAGGCTCCATGCAACTTCTGGACAGGCTCGTTCACTTTATGCTGAATTGATGCGCAATATATCAATCCGCACCAAGCCAGATGGTGGAGCAATGCCGTCAATTGTTGAAAGTTTCATTGTGAAAGCACTCAAGGAATCGAACGTATCAGAAAAAAACCCTAACACCATTATTCACGAAAAACTTGGATTTCTATCAGAAATGGTCGGTGGCTATGATTTCGCTCATGTTATAGCCGCTTACTGGGAAGGGCATGATAGTGGAAACGAGCAGTTGAAGGCGGATGCAATACGATGGCTCCGAGCTGAATTCACAACAAAAACAGATGCTCGTAACGCTCTTGGAGTAAGGACAATGATTGATGATGGCAGCTTCTATGACCACCTAAAGCTGATATCACGGTTTGTGAGACTTGCCGGATTTAATGGAATGCTGATTTGCCTTGATGAACTGGTAAATCTCTACAAGTTATCGAATGTGCAAGCCAGAAACTCAAACTACGAACAAATTCTTAGAATATTGAATGATTCATTGCAAGGAACTTCTGGCGGTCTCGGGTTCATCATGGGTGGCACCCCTGATTTTCTTTTAGATACCCGAAGGGGGTTGTTCAGCTATCCAGCGCTTCAATCACGCCTTGCTGAAAACACCTTCGCTGTCAAAGGGCTGGTAGATTATAGTGGCCCTGTTTTGCGCCTGAGCAACCTCAGCCCCGAAGACTTCTTTATTTTACTGGGAAAGATCCGGCATGTCTTTGCCTGCGGGAATTCCTCAGAATATCTTATTTCTGATGAGGGACTAAAAGCGTTCATGGAGCATTGCTCAAAAAGAATAGGGGATGCCTATTTTCGAACACCCAGAAATACGATTACCAGTTTTGTAAACCTCCTTTCCGTTCTTGAACAAAACCAGCAAACCACTTGGCAAGAGATTCTTGGAACTGTGGAGATAAAGCCTGATACCAACCCTGATTTCGATATTATACCTGAAGACAGTAGCTCGATCAGCACATCGAATTCATCAACAGTAATTATTGAAGACGAGGCGAGCCTTGCATCCTTTAAGCTCTGACAAATCACAGGCATTTTTCCTGCTCGATGAAAAGATTCAGCGCTGGATCTGGGAACAGAAATGGATTACACTGCGCGATGCACAGGAACGGGCAATATCGCCTATACTTGCTGGTAATACCGATGTTATTATTGCAGCGGCCACAGCCACTGGCAAGACGGAAGCTGCATTTCTTCCCATATGCTCAAAGCTGCTTGCCAAAGAGTATCAAAATGCATCCGTCCTCTACATCAGCCCATTGAAGGCACTCATCAATGATCAGTTTTCCCGAATGGAGCAGTTGTGCGAACAATTGGATATTCCTGTTCATCCTTGGCATGGAGATGTCTCTGCAAGCAAAAAAGGGAAGTTCCTCAAAAAACCGTCAGGGATTCTCCTGATTACGCCAGAATCTATTGAAGCGCTTTTCGTTAACCATGGCAGTGTGGTTCCACAGCTTTTCAATAACCTTCTTTACATCGTCGTTGACGAACTTCACTCCTTTATAGGTTCTGAACGAGGGCAACAATTGCAATCTCTCCTTAATCGTATTGAATTTGCTATTAAAAGAAATGTTCCTCGAATAGGATTGAGCGCAACCATTGGGGATATGCATCTTGCGTCACGATTCCTTCGCTCTGAAACAGAAGAAGAAACAGTGATGATTGTCTCCACCGCAAGTGGGCAGGAACTACAGCTTCTTCTAAGAGGATATGTCAATAAACCTCCACAGAACAGTCCCATCGCAGAGACAGAAAATGTTTCGACGGATGGAAGCCTTCTCGAAATAGGAGAAGACCTATTCAAAATTCTTCGAGGTAAAAGCAACCTCATCTTTGCTAACAGCAGGGAAAAGGTAGAGTATTTTGCTGATTTACTTCGTTATAAATGTGAAGAACATCATCTCCCAAATGAATTCTGGCCACACCACGGAAACCTCTCAAAAGGACTTCGCGAAGAAGCAGAAGCCGCTATAAAGGATAAATCACTTCCAGTTAACATCGTATGCACATCAACTCTTGAAATGGGCATTGACATTGGCGCCGTGATCAGTATTGCTCAGATAGGTGTGCCACCCTCTGTTGCAAGCTTGCGCCAACGACTTGGACGTTCGGGAAGAAAAGAGGGCGACCCTGCTATTCTGAGGATATACATCCAGGAAAATGCAGTTACCAAAAACTCAAAACCTTTGGATTGCCTTCGTTCCCGTCTGGTGCAGACAATTGCTATGGTAAGACTTTTGCTTGAAAAGTGGTACGAGCCCCCTACAACCGGAGGGCTGCACCTCTCAACGATGGTACAGCAACTACTTTCCCTGATAGCTCAGTATGGAGGGATAACTGCTGATCATGCCTATAATTTACTCTGCAAGAATGGCGCTTTTAAGGAAATCGGACATCAGATGTTTGGGGATTTATTGAGAAACCTCGGTAACCAGCGTCTCATTATGCAAGCAAGTGACGGATTATTGCTGCACAGTCAATTAGGAGAACGCATTGTTAACCACTATTCTTTTTATGCGGCATTCACCACGCCAGAAGAATATCGGCTCGTAAGTGGTGATCGAACACTTGGAACACTTCCATTTGACCGTCCAGTCGAAGTCAACTCTTTGCTCATTTTCGGCGGAAAAAGATGGATAGTTTTAGAAGTAGATGCGCACAAAAAAATCATTATACTTAAACCGGCAGCAGGTGGTAAACCTCCACAATTCGATGGTCAAGCAGGCAGAGTTTATGACCGGATTCGACAGGAAATGTTTGCCGTTTACACGGAAAAAAGTATACCGATTTTTCTTGATGCTCAGGCAAAAGAGCTGTTGGATGAAGCAAGAAAAGCTTTTGACCGGTTCGCATTATCTAACAAAAAGATACTCGTTCAAGGAAGTGAATCGTATCTCTTCTGTTGGATGGGTGACAGGGTGCTGGATACTTTGGTAGCAATGCTCACCGCGAAGGGTTTAAGCGCTGTAAATTATGGTATTGCAATAGAGGTTTCCAAGATATCACCAAATGAACTTCAGAGCTGCTTGCGTGCCTTATTAACTGAGGGTTTACCTGATGCTTATGAGCTTGCTCGTTCAGTAGTAAATAAAGCGGCAGAAAAATATGATAACTTTTTGACAGATGAATTATTGAGTGCGGACTATGCGGCATCGAAGTTTGATGCTGAAGGGGCATTTAACGTGTTAACAGCGATAATGTCGAATGATTAGTACGCAAAACATTTGAAGTAAACTAAAGAATATTGCAAAAAGCATGACAGATAAAAAAACAAAGTGGTTAATCTATACAGTGCTGGTAGGTTTATTACCTGGACTCTGTCGGGTTTTAGCATGGATAGTTACTAATTCGGGCATCGTAAACATCTTGTCACCTTCTGATTTTGTTGCTTTTGGGCTTGTATTGCACATATCAAATATCAATGAAGTTGAACATCTCGGAGATGAAGAAAGGGATTGGAAGACGGTTCAAAATGGTATTTCTATAACATTCATTACTTTTTATAGTGTCCTTTATACATTGACCTTGGTTCCTGACAAAGTTGTGGATATTATGAAAATGACATATTGTTCTGGGGTGTTGGCTATAGTTTCATTCCTAATTAGCTATTCTGTCTATGATAGGATAGCCAGTATTGAAAAAGTTAATAAAGTCCAAGGGTGATGACAAACATAATAATTATAGCAACATTGATTCTTGCTACTGCGGGTGTGAGTCTCGTAGTCTGGTCTTTATTTAGCACTAGAAAAAAATATTATAACGAGTATATATCAAGAAAAAAAAATGATTAAAAATTTCATTTATTTAGATGCTGAAAAACTAAACTCATTATCTTCTCAAGTTTTTGAAGGTGTAACTGAATATATTTTAACTGAATCGTTGAACAAAGAAGAAAAGTCTGAATTACAAAAAGGGCCGATAAGTTGTGGTAGAGTTATTGGAGAAATCCTTAAAACAACTGATAAAACATCAGAAAAAAAATATTTAAATGATTACTCGTATTTGTTATTTGAGAAAAAGTTAATTAATGATGGTTTGGTTTCAGAGCTGGATTGTCGAGTAGAATTTGATAATATTGATACTTATATAAATGGAAAATCTTTTATAAAGGTAAAAGGAAAAGCGGTATTCAATGATATGAATTCGATTAATACTTTACTAGTTAATTATAAAATAAATTGGGAAGGCTATTACTTATGTGTCAAATTATCAGGAAATTGACAGTTTTAATAAGCAGATTGAAAAAGTAATATCAAACACTAAAGATCTAAATCAAAAGAGTAAAATAAAGCGTGAAGCAAAAAGTAAAATAAGTATTGAAATGCTCTCAAAAGAAAGTGGGCTACAGCAAAATCCGGAATTTCTCGAAAATCTTATTTCAATTTTAAAATATGGATTTCAAGATCAGTTAGAAATACAAATGGATCTAAGTGGATTTTATTTTTCAGCAAATCTAAAAAGGGACAGTCTAAGAGAAAATGAAAGTTTGATAATAAGAAAGTATTCGAGGCAAACAGAAATTGATTTTATTCTTTTCGGTATTGTTACTCAATATCAGAGATCTAATCTTGGCAATGTGAATGAGAAGACAGAATTAAAAAGCATGAAAGAAGCAATAATGAAGCTGGTTTCAAGTTTATCAAATGTCGAATCTTCTTTTACTGGGAGGTTAAGCAACGAAATAATTATTGATCCGATAGCATTGTACACTGAGCTATAATGAATAGTGGGTAAGATGGCATGTATGCCTCATACCCCTAGATTGCCCGTCATTGGCCATATTCTTCAACCAATTACTTTAAAGCGTATCTCTTCCCATCTCATCACCAGGCGGTACTTGACGGGCGGCAGCATAGGCAAAACTCGGTTAATTTTGATATGGCTTATTTCGCTCTTTATTAGACCCGCCTTTAAATAAATTGGTATCGTGATTCGCCATTTTACGAAGCAACGCTTTATCTGTTGTCAAAAAGTATTCAGCTTTCGCCTCGATTGCACATGCAACATGAAGCGCATCCATTGGCTTGATGCCGATCTGTGCAAGTGTGATTGCAATGTTCTCAACTTGATTGCTGACGGACACATCCACGAGCCCTATTTTCTGCCAATCACCAACGGCCGCCTTACGATTTGAATCTGGATTTGCCGTATTTTCTATATCGTCGCACTATTAAACCCTTACATTTCTTTCTTTTCTTGATCAATAAAGTCTATATATAGTTCTTCAATTTTCACCCTGGCCCAATTTGTTTTTCGCAAAAATTTCAAGATAGTGTCCAGTTTGGTTAGTTCATTACAGTAATAGCAAGACTATCTTAAGCCTTTTGAACCGATGCCAAAATCGCATTAGCACTTTTCGTCCATCTGAATGGCTTTGCGTGTTTTGTGTTATGGACTTTTAT
>Ga0316221_1001791_pt1 | contig 21340 bp, 28 predicted proteins | sample TBH18007metaG_FD_206003 | JGI IMG/M metagenome (GOLD analysis project Ga0316221, IMG submission 206003) | Freshwater microbial communities from Trout Bog Lake, Wisconsin, USA - TBH18007 | ecosystem: Environmental > Aquatic > Freshwater > Lake > Hypolimnion/Profundal zone | place: USA: Wisconsin... | reverse complement strand
TTTCCAACATTGTGTCACGTAATTCTTTTAATGCATCTGTGGGCATGGTGGTGTGATAGATAAACTTACCTTGCTCGTATGTTTCCACAATCTGTAGCCACTTCTTTAAGTCCATACTGTAACTGCTACTTGCAGTACTATCAATAGCGGTTCTTGCTCGTGCACTCAATGCCACCATGGCACAACAGGGAGTACTACTCCAACCTTTTTGTGGCGCAGTAATTAATACATCAACCCCACATTGTTTCATGTCAACCCAAGCGGCGCCTGATGCTATACAGTCTAACACAAATAGTGCGCCAACTTCTATACAGGCCCGACCTACTTGTGCAAGATAGTTATCAGGTAATATCATACCAGCACTGGTCTCTACGTGAGGTGCAAATACAATATTAGGTTTATTTGTTTTAATTGCTTCAACAACTTTTGCAATATCTGCAGGACGATATATGGCTTGATACTTGTCTTCTATCTGTTCGGCATTGACTACTGTTACGTCATCGGTAATTTTAGCCATGTCAAATATCTGTGTCCAACGATAACTAAACCAACCATTACGAATAATCATTACTCGAGCATCGTTAGCAAATTGACGTGCCACTGACTCCATACCAAATGTCCCCGATCCAGGAACAATAACTGCTGATTCGGCATTGTATGCAGTCTTGATTAGTCTGCTGATGTCTTTGACCACATCAACAAATTCATCACTCATATGATTCAGTGATCTATCTGTATAGACCACTGAAAACTCTTTTAATTTAGTATATTGTTTTTCCATAATGTTTCTCGATTATATTACACAACTGTCGCAATCTTCTTGATCAATTGCTTCTTGACTTGTTGTTTCTTGTTTATTGAATGCCAATGAACTGACATCGATTTCACCTTGTTGATCGTTTGTATTGAAATAGTATAATTGTTTAATACCATACTTATAGCACAGGACCAGGTGCTTGAGCATTTCACTCATAGGGATTTTTTCATCTTCGTAAAACTTGGGATTATACGAAGTGTTGACACTAATGCCTTGGTCCATATATTTTTGGAATATTGCACAGATTTTTAAGTAGCCTTCAGGTGATTTTTGATCCCATAACAATTCATATTTGTTTTTTAGTCTTCTGTACTCGGGTACTACTTGTTTTAGTTGGCCATGTTTGCTTCCTTTGATAGAAACAAAACTCCTTGGTGGTTCAAATCCATTTGTTGCATTTGATATTTGTGCAGATGTTTCTGCTGGCATACCTGCCATTAGTGTTGCATTACGAATGCCTGTTTCTAAAATTTGTTCTCTTAGGGCTCTCCAAGGCATACGCTCTTGATAAGCCACTAATTCATCAACTTCTCGTTTGTATGTATCAATTGGTAGTCTACCATCGGCATACTTTAGTTCCTGCCATTTCTCGCAAGGTCCTTGCTCTTTTGCCAAATCAGCACTGGCTTTAATCAAGTAGTAACTCCATGCTTCTGCATATTCATCTACTAATGCCAATGCTTTTGGATCGCTATAACTTACATCATGTTTGGCCAGAAAGTAAGCAAGGTTAATAATACCAATACCCAAGGGTCTAAATTCTCTTGTGCTTAACTCTGCTGCCAGTACTGGATAGTTTTGATAACTTAGTAGCGCATCCAACCCACGCACTGCCAACGTGCACATTTTTTCAAAGTCTTTTGGCTCTTTGACATTGCCCAAGTTGACTGCACTTAATGTGCACAATGCAATTCTACCATCGGGATCATTGATATCCTTTAGTGGCTTAGTTGGCAAGTCAATCTCTGCACATAAATTACTTTGTTTGATTGGGTGTAATGCTTCATCAAATGGACTGTGCGTATTTGCATGATCTACATTTTGCAAATAGATACGCCCTGTGTCTTTGCGCTCTTGCATAAACTTAGCAAATAATTCTGCTGCTGGATATGTTTTCTTGCGTAACTTAGGATTACGTTCTGCTTTCTCGTATAATTCTTTAAACCGGTCTTGATCGTTGTAGAACGCATCGCGCATTTCCGGCACATCATGGGGGCTAAAACACGTGATATTGCCTCCTGTGATCAGTCTTTCGTACATTAATTTGTTGAATTGTACACCATAATCCATCTGGCGTACTCTGTTATCCTCTGTGCCCTTATTGTTCTTTAAAACCAACATATCTTCAATTTCAAGATGCCATAAAGGATAGTAAGCAGTAGCAGCACCATTGCGTACACCACCTTGACTGCAACTACGTGTAGCCGCTTGGAACAGTTTTAAGAACGGTGTAATACCTGTGTGATAAGCATCACCACTACGTATTGGACTGCCCAATGCCCTGATACTACCAACGCCTAGGCCAATACCGGCCTTTTGACTCACATAGCGCACAATAGCACTACTAGTCGCATTGATGCTGTCAAGACTGTCATCAGACTCAATAAGAACACAACTGGAGAATTGCTTTTGAGGTGTTCGCACGCCAGCCATAACAGGAGTAGGCAAACTAACATCGTAATTGGAAATAGCATCATAATAATCTTTAACCCACTGTAAGCGAGTTTCCTTGGGATAACTTTGGAATAATGTAGCAGCAATCAACATATACGCCATTTGCGGAGTTTCAAATATTTCCCCCGTGACACGATTTTGTACTAGATACTTGCCACGCCATTGCTCCATTGCAACATACGTAAATGTTTCATCACGGTCATGTTTAATATACGTGTTTAACTGATCCCATTCATCTAGACTGTACGCACTAATCAATGCTGAATCATAAAAACCAGCATCAGTATTCTTTTTAACCAAATCAATTAATACCCATGGAGTATAATCATTGTAAACTTGTTTGCGTAAATGATAATTAATTAATCTACCTGCTACGTATTGATAATTGGGAGTTTCTTCTGATATTAAATCTGCGGCACTTTTAATCAGTGTCTCTTGAATATCTGCAGTTTTAATTCCGTTATAAAACTGTATGTGGCTTTTTATTTCCACTTCACTGGCACTAACTCCAGTTATTCCCTGGGTCGCCCAAATTACCACTTGGTGTAATTTCTCTAGATTCAGCGGCTCTTTGCGTCCGTCTCTTTTTGTGACTTGAATAGTTGTCAATTGATTACCTCTATAGTTTTAATTCATTGCTGGTGTAGCAGCGTTTTAGTTTTAATTTTTTGTTTATCGATTCAATATTTACGATTTTGTCATCCAGGAAATTAATAACATATTTCCCCTGTGCTAGAACAGATAAGTTATAGGTGTACCCTGTTTCTGGATCATTATATATGTGTATTTCGGGATTTAATTCAACATCATGTTTACTAAAGTATAGAGTATACACTATTCCCAGGACTTTAGCAAGATCACAATAATAATTTTCGGTGATTAATTCCCAGGCACTGGGCCAGGATTCGGGATCTGCAGGATCCAAATAGTAGGGATTAAATGGGCATGATTGCCATAATTCAGCAGTGGCCTGGACGGCGTCTGAAAGGGGCAAGCCATCAAGGCTTTTTCGAAAAGCACGCCAGCGAGCCAAACGCTCGCTAGTTTCTAATTTCCACATTAACTAATATATTGTTTTAGATTGTATTTTATTGTAGCAGTACTTGATACACTACAAGATAAATTTCCAGTAGCATTGGCAAACAAATTAGCATTCAATACCGATCCTGTTTCAGTATAGTCATCTTCAAATGTTATTGCAGATCCTGTATTTGTATATTTAAAAGTACCGAAACGGAAATTTGTTCCATCATCCAATTGATAATCAAAACTTCCGGCACCTACTGATAATTGCGTTAAGTTAACCGCATTGCCAGCTGGAATTGATACTATATTTGTTGTACCAACTTGTTGTTTGCCTAATATTAAACCTGCAGGAGTACTGTTTATAAAACTACCACCCAAGCTGGTTAAATTTCCATTAATGCCTAGGCTACGAATTGTAGTCACATTACCATAGTAGTTGTTAAGAGTTGTTATTCCGTTTACTGTGTTGCTTACAAAATAACCGACATTGCTTAAGTAATCAAATGCACAATTATCGATACGAACTGCACTTATACCGCTACCTTGCACTACTATATTAACTCCAGATCCAGCATAACTAAAACTACACATTTCAAATGTAATGCTACGAGCACTAGTGATACTGTCTGTTATATAAACAAGATTATTGGTTGTGGCACCCACAGTGGTGTTGCCACGGAAACTCACGTTAACCAATCGAGCAGCACGGGTACTGTCTAATGTTAATATGCTACTGGTAATTGCACTTGCCACACCAGTTTGTTGCAATCCCATATGCTCAATTAAAATATCACGTGACTTCGTTGAGCCGGATCCGTTAAATTGGCTGTCTGTTGTTTGGAATATAGGAGCACTGACATTGGCTGAAGTTATTATAGTATTCTGTCTACCGTCTCCGCGAAGAGATGCATATGGCGGTATTAGTATAGTACTTGACGTAAGATATGTGCCTGCAGGAAAATATATGGTTCTACGGACAAGCGGGATACCATCATTATACGTGGGGCTATAGATTTGGGTCAATGCTCGTTGTATTGCCACTGTGTCATCGGCAATCCCATTACCCACAGCACCAAAGTCTCTTACACTTACGGTATCGTCTAATTTACTTTGGAAACTTCTTGTAATGGGGTGACTGCTATCCGGACCCGTTACCACGGTGTAGCCCGCCGCGGCACCTTGATAGGTATATAATCCTAATAAAGTTATAATATTACTATTTTGTGTCAGAATCTCAGTGACACCAGATGTAGGGGCGCCTTCTGTAGTTAACCCGTTACCGATGAATAACCGTTGACTGTCGAGACTCCAGCCCATTTCTGCACTGGCAAGTTGCGGTAAATCTTGTTGTAAACCGCGACGAATTTGTATTCTAGATATTTGGACGATTGCCATACTTAAAAACCTTACGCTATCTTGTATTTAGTTTGATAGATAATATAGCTCTACACGTTTCATCCACTGATCTGCCCAATATTTGAACTCATCGCCCTCGACTACAAATTCCAAGTATTGGGGTTTAGAGTACGTTTGATCTTCTAATAATTTGGGCTGGACTACCATTAAAATTACACCAGTATTGATTTCAGTACCGTATGTTTCATTATGTGCTGCGGCATAGGCGGCAAGTTGCAAAAAGTAATCTTCAATTTGATCACGCTTTTTAACCTTATTACTTTGTTTAAAGTCTAGGATAGCAGGTTGCCCCTTCCATAGCCCAATACAGTCTGTGGTTCCGGCGTATAGTCCCGAATAATACACAGGTACTTCACTGCCCCAAAACTCTGTTACATTAGATAATCCCTGTAGAATAACTTCTGCGGCCATGAACCAAGAAGGGTGTGCGTAGGGATTGGTGGGTAAGGGTTTCATGTCGTCACTTAGAATATATGCTTCAAGATAACTGTGCATCCTAGTACCGCGATTCGCGGCTTCTGTAGTTATCCGTTGGGCACGTTCTTCGCCTACTGCACGTCGCCAATTGGCCAATGCCTCCATTTTTTCCGGGGGGCTTGTTTTGCTGAGAATAGTTGTTACCGAGGGAACTTTACTGCCATCGGGTAAACAATAAACTCTTTTTCCATCTTCATTAGTTCTGCTTAGGGGTGTGTAATTGTAGGGGCTTTTGATCATTATATAAATATTTACTATGAGCAATCAAATTATCCAACAGGGTAAATCAGAATTCGATTTTTCACAGTTTAAAGTTAACACAGATTATAACATCATTTTACATTGTGTGTATGATCCATTTAACCACTTTGACACTGAATTTGCATTTCTTAAAGATCCATCACTAGATGCAAATACTCTAGTTATTCTGTGGCACGCAGTAGAGCAAGGTGTCTTTGATTCAAGTTGGATGAATAAATTAGATGCTATCCTAGAATCAGTATCATATAAATTAGTCTATTTGACTGGTTGCAGTCATAATATAAACATAAACTCAGTGTTCCCCCATAAATTTAATCTACAATTTTTTCCGGTATTTGATATTAGAAGCTCACAGATTTGGAATACATCATCAACTGGTCCTATGGAAATAAAGTTAGACAAAACTCACAAGTTTATGTACATTAATGCCAAGCATTTGGACCATAGGAAGTATATACTGGGTATATTATTTGATAATAATTTAATTGCCCAAGGGACAGTAACTTATCAATGTTATGGGAATAGTGCTGAACACGGTACACATTTTGGAGTATCTAGGGCGTTTACTGAAGCGCAGTTGGCTGAGGCGGACCGCTTATACAGATTATGTGATCCGCATATTCCCATTAAAATAGACAATAGCGACTTCAGCGGGCATTTCCCTCGACACCATTACATGAACAGTTATGTAAATATTGTAGGCGAAACAGGCTTTGTTAATGTACCACATGGTTTTAATACAAGTTTTGTTACCGAAAAAACATTTAACGCTATTGCTAATAATCAAATGTTTATTGTTGTGGGACAAGCAGGCAGTTTAGATCTATTAAAAAGTCTAGGATACAAAACGTTTGATAGTATAATTGATGAATCCTATGATAATATTATTAATAACGGTGATAGATTAGAAGCACTGGCTAACGAAATAGTTCGTTTTGTATCAAGGCCTATAGAAGATATAAGAGCCGACTATATTAAAGTACAAGATATTATCATACATAATAGAGATCTGCTATTCTCGCAAAGTTTAGAAAAAAGATTACAAAAATTAATTGATAGTATATGACTGAAGAAGAATTTTGCCAAACAGACAAAATTATTTTTAACTATTTTGTTCCCTTTACAAGTGGTAAATTTATTGCATCTTGTTTATCGTTATCGCCGGATGTTTATTCTATCTTTTCATACAATGAACTAATTAGCAGACTTAATAATTCCGATTGGCCTAATGTTGAATATAGTGATACAGATCTATGGTGGAAGGATCATAGTATTGATTGGTTCCATTCTAAAAATTGGTTTAGTAATTTGACTTCACAGACAATTTCAGCAGTAGCTAACAATCAATACCTATTTTATACGTGTCACGAAGATTATACGGTTAGGCACTTGCAATCAATATTTCCCAATTCAAGGGTATTAGCTATTATACCCGATTTAGAATTATGTAGGCAAAATTATACAAAAAGAAACTGGGCCAGTGAAGAAATTAATTTTAAAGGTTCGCGAGTCCAAAAAGAATTTGATAATTTTAAACCAATTTTAAAAGATTTAGTTATTAATCAAATTGATCTTTATGACGAACCAAGATTTATTACCTTTATGGGCGATATAACAGAAAAACTAAAAATTAGTATAGACATGGATCTAGTACTAACTTATCGACAACATTATTTGGCAAGAATATGAATATACTAATTAGCGGATGCAGTTTTACACAATGGCCCGAATCACCAGGTGGACCTAATATATGTTGGCCGAGATACATAACCGGTCACAATATCACTAATGTAGGCGAAGCCGCAGCAGGAAATCAATACATATGTGATAGTGTTATACAATCAGTACTAAAAGAAATCCCCGAACATGTCTTGGTAATGTGGAGCGGCGTCAGCAGATTAGATTATCTGACAAGTTTAGAAGATCCTGCATGGAATGAACTATTTGATAGTTATGGATTTTATCGTAGGCTTCCTGGAGGCAAGTTAGGCTACATTTTTAGTGGTGGGCAATTGGGAACTTGGTTTAAAAATCCTGTAGCACATAAAATGTTCTATGAAATGTATAAAGTAAGTAGCGAACTAAGTCTTGCTACAATCAACTTACAGGAAATAGTTAAATTACAAAACTTTTTAAAGAATAAAGGAATCCCCTATACTTTTATGAGTTATGTTAACTACTGGAGTCGAGAGGATAATATAAGCCCAAATGGCGACTTTGGTGTACTAAAATATCCCGAATTAAACTATTTGATTAATGAAATAGACTTTAAACAATGGCTATTTACTAATGCTAACAAAGATGGTATCTATGAAATGGCCAAAGAAATGAATAGTTTTCAGCCTGACGGGTTTCACCCCGGAGATCTAGCCAATCAACGATGGGCTGAATTGATTATGTCACGTATTTGATCTGCAGAATATTGAGTCCAATCAGTTGTCATAATATGATTGTAATTGTGCTCTAATACGTCTTTAATTTGTGATATAATCATTAAGGGATCTTGGCTACACAAATATTTTACTTGTTCGAATGCTGCAGTATATCGCGCAGTGTCATCGAGTATTAAATCATAACTTTCATCTATCACTGCGCCAAATGTTTTAAATCCAACATTGCGTAGATTTTGCAAGAATTTATATCCGGTAAATGCAACAAACAACCGTTGTGCAATCATAGGCTTGGCCGTTTTTTCACTAAAGAAACTCAGTGTATTGTCGTGATCTGTTTCTGCAATAATACTGTAGTAAGTATCGTTGAATACTTGTAGAGGAATTACCCTGCTTAATCCGGTGTATACCCCGCAGTACATTACTGGTCCAGCAGTTCCGGGTTGCTGATCGCCAATTACTTCTACGCCCGGTTCCCATACAAAATAGTCCTTGGCATAGAATTCGTTGTCATTCCATTGTCCGCCGTAAGGGATAATAAATTTATCAAAAAGATTATTATCTTTTACACTATTATAAACAAAATCTCTGTGTGGTTTAGGGCTGCCTAATAGTGCATCAAAGTATCGGGGCTTTGTGTCATAGGGCTTTAGTTCTAAGAGTTTTTCCGGTAACGCTTTATATAGTAAACTAGTAGTTTTGAACCAATCACCCCAAAACAAAATATGACTGTTAATATCGTCTCGATCATTTACGGCTCCTGGTAGTACCCAATACACGTTGTCATGATGGCATTGATCCCAAATACGCCAATGAAAATTATGTAGCTCGCTTTCAAAAGTAAAAACCAGTAAACTGTGTTTACTGAGTTGATTTATTTTATCTTCAAAGCCTTGATATGCAGTACAATTAACGTCATGATCACAATGCAGTCTATGTGTTGTGAACGCTAATTTTATAGGATCGTTACTGGCTACATATTCTTCAAAGCTATGACTTAGCGTATATTGTGGTAGCGGAATTCTTGGCAACCATTCTAAGTCAATGACCTGACTGTCACTGTAAACTATCATACTCGAAAACTTTCACCGCAACCGCAACGGTCACGTTCATTGGGATTATTAAATTTAAATCCTTCATTTAATCCTTCACGCACATAGTCTACAGTCATACCCTTTAGATATACATCTGACTTCTTGTCCACTAACACCACAAAGTCATTTTGTGCGTAATTAATAATTGTTTCATCTGCTTGATAAGTGTCTACATATTCTAAGACATAAGCAAGTCCGCTACAACCTGTGGTTTTGACTGATAAACGTATTCCTACACCACCACGTTTAGCCAACAATCGTTTAACTTTGTTTGTGGCCGCTTCAGTCAGCGTGATCATATTTGGCTTTATAATCTGCTACTGCAGCCTTGATGGCATCTTCGGCAAGAATGGAACAGTGGATTTTAACTGGGGGGAGAGCAAGCTCTTGAGCAATTGTGCTATTTGATATGGATCCTGCTTCCGCAAGTGTTCGACCTTTGAGCCATTCTGTAACGAGACTTGAGCTTGCGATTGCGCTACCGCACCCATACGTTTTAAATTTTGCATCTTGTATCACTCCATCCACAACTTTAATTTGTAACTTCATCACATCACCGCACGATGGTGCCCCTACCATGCCTGTACCAACGCCCGGTTCGTCTTTGTTGAAAGAACCCACGTTGCGCGGGTTCTCATAATGATCGATAACTTTGTCTGAATAGGCCATTAGCGTATATCTTCTGTGTGCTTATGTTTAACTGATTTTTTAAGAATTTTAAACCATACTTTTTTCTCCTTGGGCAAGTTACGCTCAAAGATGGCCTTGTATAGTTTCTTTCTTAATTTACGTAGTTTCATTTTAGTTTGGCACCAATACTAGTTGGTATTGCCCGGTTTGTGGATTCACCATTTGTGCGTAGTGATAACCCACAGGAGGAGGTGCTACTTGTACTGGTTGCTGAACAACTACCTGCGGTTGTTGCACAATAACTGGTTGCTCGACTACGACAGGGGGTCTGGCTAGCTCATAACCAATTACTCCACCAATAAGTGCAGGAGCTACCCAACCACCGCCACCATAATAACCATGATGGTAATACCCGCCACGATAACAACAGGCTTCAGCACTGGTAGTTAGTGTTAATGTTAAAACGAATAGTGATAGGAAACGCTTCATGATACTCTCCTTAAGTTAAGTATTATAAATTATTTATTGGGTATTGTCAAGAAATTTGATTAACTGGTAGCACGTTTGGCCATTTGGCTAACTGTACTTGCGGCCTTGTCAGCAGTCATATCACCACCTTCAATACCACCTTCGCCGGTGCCGTCATCAAACGATTCAATTGGATTAATAAACACATAATCAATTCCTTGATCATTGGGTTCAATTTTATCAATTGTACTTTGAATATATTCCAACGCAGGATGTCCCTTTGCGTTGTTTACTTTTTTGGCTTTTTCTAATATGTCTTTGTTGAACGCTTCCGAGCCTGCGTTTTTAACCATATTAACCAAAGCGGGAACAGAAATCTTTGGGATACTTGCGTGTTCACTATTTGCCTGCACTCTACGTAATACATCTGCTAGTGTAGCCCATGACTCATGATCAGCATCATCTTCAACATGTGAGCTTACGTCATCATAGTTTGAAATGTCCTCGGGACTGTCCAAAGGACCTTCATTTATTTGTCTTGCAAATTCTCTATAACGCATTATCTACGATCTCTGCCTAGTTCCTCTGCACCACCTGCGGCAGCATCTGTTGCACTAAATGCATCACCCTCTTCACCACCTGGTTGCGGAATTGCCGCATTAGGCTCTGGAGGCATACCGCCCATGTCACCAGCTGGCATACCGCCCATACTCATGTCCGGGGTAGCTTCGCCAGTTAATGCACGTGCTGCATTGTCAGCACTTGAACGACCATCGCTTAGTTGTTGCCATAGTTGTTGTAGTAATGGTGTCACAGATCCTTTGAAAGCTTCTGCTTGTTGCTCACCTATTTGGTCACGGATTGTATCTAGGAGCGCAGGCAATTGTTCGTTCTGCATTTTACCAATCTTCTCTAGCATGTCTTGAATGCTATCAACCATATCTTTCGCGGCCAATGTTGCTTCTGCTTTGGCCATCTCACTCTCTGTAATAAGTTGTTGCTTATTCTCTACCATCCAACGATTCAAACTTTCACGCACCATCAACAATTCCATATATTTAGGATTTTGTTGAATCATGTGAGCACTGTGCGAACGCTTAACTTGGTTAAGGCTCTCTGTAATTCCTTTTGCTAACGTGTAGGCTTTCTTGAACGTTAGGTTCTCATAATCTATTTTAAATCCAAAGCGGCTTTCAACTACTTTGTTAATTTTGTTAGCTCTAGGCTGGTGTGTCATTTCTGATAATCGCATGGTGTTATTATTCCCAATATTTTATATATTTAGCACTTGTTAAAGATTTCTTCAAATGATTATTCGCGGTTTTAAGGCGTAATCTAGCATCAAACAATCGTGCACTCCAAATATTTATGCTATCCGATTTTCGGGATTTAATTGCCCGCTCCATACTGGCTTCGTAGTGAATCACATCGTTTTTAAACTTCATAACTTCTGCATCTGCAGATTTGATGGATTCTGATAGCTTGGTATAGCCCTTTTGTTCGCAAAGGCAATAGAATATTGCACTGAGTTTGTTGTCGAATATGTGCACTCTTTCGTGTACTGAATTTTGTAACTGCCAGTACCCGTGATCTGATAGGACACGCTGATTTCCGATAGCATATCCGCTATTGCCTAAAGGCCAGATATAAGGGGTTTGTTTTGTTATTGCAATATGCTGGACTTGTTGTTCAGTCCATTCGCCAAGGAATCTGGCGGTGAGTTCTATTACGTCTCGTGCTTGTTTAGCGTATTCTTTTTTTGTAGCTGATGTGACCATTTTCGTTGACTCTGTATAACACATCCTTATTGACCAAATGATTTGCCATAATCTGTTGGCGAGCATCTAATTCACCCTTGCGTATTTCCTTGCGGTCATTTAACAAGTCCAACACTTCTGCTTCTTCGTTGGTAATAGGTAGTGTAACGTTATTTAAGAGTTCTACGATTCGCATATTTTTATTTGAAATGGGTTGCTAATAGAGTTATAATACCTGCGATCATTACGCCAAGTATACTGGTTCCGATTGTGATTATTGTTTTATATGGACCATCAGATTTCTCTGTTAAACTCTCTTTGATGTCTAACAGATGCGATTCTAGTTTGTCCATACGACCTTCTAGATTATTTAATTTTGTTTCCAAGCTATTATACCTTTCAGCACATAACTCAACGTGCGCCTCCAGGCTTTTCTTTTCAATATCGGTTCCGGCCATTTTTGTTCTCGTGGTTATACGACGCTTCTAAAATATGCCTTAATGTGAGCCTTAATATATGCCTATGTGGTGCCTGAGCATCAAGTAGTATTTATTACTTTATGTATTTCTAGTAAAGTATATGTTTTTTATTGCCCCATAGGGATGAAATATGGGCAACATAAACCGTGCAGTTTCTTCTAGTCCACAGATAATAGGTACTTGTTCAAATAATTCTTCAAGTATTCCGACTTCATTCTCACCGCGAGCAAAAACATCACTGTGCTCTACAGCAAATCGCCAACTCCAAACTTTATGCTCACCCTCATAAAATTCGCCAAACTCAGTCCACTTAGTGTCGACCTCTACGTAGTGGGGATCTATTAGAGTTATAGGTTGTGTTACTAATCCCACTGTCTGTAAGACTGTTTCCCAATTACGTTGTTGATCTCTCTCAAGACTATCTATCCCACGAGTTACTCTAGTGGGGGTAATATCCACTAGAGTATATAACGTATAAATTTGTATGTTATCCTGCATGCGAATATTTAGTCAAGAAAAAACCCACCGTAGTGGGTTTTTGCTATAGTTAAAAAACTATTAAGCTAACTTCAATCCACCAGCTGAGCTAACAGTGATACTGTTTGAGCTTACCCAGATGTTACCAGTAGCACCAATGTTACCACCAATAGCAGGTGTAAATTGTCCAGCACCTGTTCCAATGAAAGTTTGTAGTGCTGTGTCAGAAGCCCAACCACTACGCTCTACCAATACGCTCAATTGAGCAGCACCAGATGTACCAGCATCAACTTGATATGCTAGGATAGTAGCGTTACCTTCAATATAGCGTAACATTGTCTCAACTGCACCACCAGTTGTCAATTCAGCTGCCAAATTACCATATGCACCACTTGGAGTACCAGCGGCTAGAGTAACTTTATATGCTACTAATGGAGCTGCGATACCTGTGTTGATTGGGTATGTATTACCACTTGGGTAACGACCTGCGTCAACGTTAACTACGCCATATGCGTCACCGTTAATTCTTGTAAAAATTGCCATTTTCTTTTTCCTTTAAAAAATAATGAGTCCTAGGACTGCATGTAATTATTTAGCATTTCTGCAAAAAACCTATGATCTTCCTGCGAAATTGCCGGCGCTAAATTCGCCCCTGTTTACTAGTTTAATAAAGCCCACAGGACTATCTATATTAAATCCCTCGCCCTTAGGAATAGGTGCCGCATCTTTTCCGGGGGTTACCCACTGCTCTATACCACCAACTTGTGGCTCTAATTCGGCTAAAAGTGCTAGTTTGACTGCGGTTATTGCTGAATAAACCTCATCTAATGCTAGTACAATAGGCTTATTTTCTTTTGCGGCAAATACTGCAAACTGGGGCTTTGTTAGTTTACCCTGCAACCAATTACCATCTACTGCCTGCTTACTGACTTTTCTATTGTAGTATGTCTGCAGGGTAGATTTACTAGCGCCTGTTAATCCTGCTAAAAATTCATTTCCGCCTTTGACTGCAAAATTATTAATAGCACGTTTTGCGGCATCAATTAATTTTACCGGAGTCTTCATTTTAAATTTAGTATTCATATTTCCTGTGAATACTGTGATATATTGATTACTTCCAGTCAAGCCTTCTAGCCCGTTCATTGTGTGTCGACCCACTAGAGGAGTATCAGCACTGGCCTGTATATCAGTACCAGCACTATGAACTGCTAGTCCAATTTGTCTGCCCGCTATCTGTTTACCAATCGGACTTGCTACATCTACTTTATAAGTAACACCGTAGGGATTTGCTTTAAATACAAATTTTCCATCATGCTCTACAATATCAGTACCAGGATCGGTCCACATTAGATCGCCCTGAACAAATCCTTTAAATGTTGGGGGGCAAATACTGCCCACTGCATTAAATGCTTTAGCCAGCTTTTCAGCAACAATCATATTCTTGTTGTTTTGTTGAAAGTATTGAATTAATTCTTGTGCACTTGTGACTTGTCCGCCAGGATTACCAATGTACTCTTTGTAGTTCATTGTAAACATACCGTCAGCAGTTCTACGACCAAATACAATAGCAGGACTGCCGTCCCATTTAATTGTTACTTTTTCTGGAGTACTGACTGCATTGGCCATAGCATCTACAACTGCCAATGCTTGATCACTGCCTTGGAATATAAAATCCTCGGGGTGTGGTGTACGTGCACCTTCTGTAAGCATCTGTATAAAGCCGTTTGAATATTTCATTGTGCGGGTTCCCATGCCATGTGTTTAGCCCCTTTGGCTTGTGGTTTAAATCCCTGTTTTTTATAAAATCCAGTAAGTGCTCGTTGACTGACTTGCCCTTTGTCCCAAGGATATAATGTCAGTGTAATGTTATCCTGTTGTGCCATATCTTGTAGTTTTTTCATTGCACGGGTTCCGACGCCACTGCGTAAAGGGTATGCTTGGAACCAATCAACTTCAACTGCATTACGTTTGCTCATGCTTGGCTTTAGTGCAAATACTGCAAATTGTTGATCTTCACCCTCGCCCCATACCATAACTTTATCACCACGACCATAATTCCAGTCCGCAAAATGATTGTATATTTTATCAATCCATTCTTGTGCAGCCCATGACTGAGGGGATTCTGTTATAAATTCAGTACTTTTCATTTTAACTTTTGTTGTATGTGTCTAAACCACTCAGTGGGATGTTCGCTTTGTTCTAGTTGTGGCATTTGGCGCCCACTTTTTGCTAGGTATTCTGCAAAGTCTGCTAACTTTTCGTTGCGTTTGGGATCGTTACGTAGTGCAGAGATTGTTGACTCAACGCTGGCTAGATCCTTTACAGTACCACGACCATCAAAAAATATGTGTGCCATTTTAGCAGGATCATTAGTAACTAGTTCGTTAGTGATTCTATCATGGACTCCGGTAATTACATTTACTTTAACACCTAGAGGTTTACCAATGCTATTAAACAATACTGCACGATCAACACCTTTAAACTGACTGCCAGCAGGCATTGCCGCTAACATAAACTTACTCCACTTCATGTTAGTCAAGAAGTTAAAGTCTACCTGCACATAACCCATTTTAGGATTGCCGTTGATAGGCGCACGAAAATGCACTTCAATGCCAGTGGCATCGATCCAACGATCTAAATGTGCAGGTTCTTTGCCTTTGGCTTTACTATTAATAATTTGATCATCAGGTATGCCCTGTTTCTTACACCAATTAGTTAATACACCAATTACTGCATCTTTTTTAATTACATTACCGTCTAGTGCTAGATCAATATCACCTGATGTTTCAGTAACACCAGTACTGCCCAGTAGTTCGCCTTTTAAATTTAAACCTGTAACTTGCTCAAGCCATGCCACTGTGGTAGGAACATCGTTACGATTTATCCTTTGTGTTAAAGGAACTTTCTTAGCATCTTTAAATACGTTTCCGCCTTCTAGCAATATCATTTATGTTCCTAGATGTAGATTGTGTTGTTGACTTAGAAATGCTTGCATAGCCTCAGTTGGTACTTTACCACTGGCCAAATGAACCCATTGACCTTGATCGTTGAGTCCAAAGTCTTTGCCACGCCCAGTACTAATAATGATTGGTTCATTATTTTTAATTTCCACCCCTGTTGCCAGTTGCGGACCTGCGGGAGTTGGTGCTGGTGTAGGCTGTTGAGGTGCTGGTTGTTCTGGAACTTGAACTAATTGGCCATTGACCATTTTGTATTTGGGCTTTTGTTGAGGAGATGAGGATTTAGTACGTGTGGGATCTGACATGCCTGTTGAATTAATTGCGGTATAACTTAGATATTTGCCAAGGACAGTTCTAATATAGTTATTAACATCACTAGATTTCATTGACGCAGGGGTCGCAACTTTTGATATTATACCAGGAGCTCGGGGAGTGGCTTGTTTTAAAAATTGTTGTAGATTTTCCGGTGTGTTGTTGCTGGGGTCTTGTGATATTAAATTATTCCATCGACCAATAAAAACATTGGCGACATTATTTAATTGTTTTTGCCCCTCACTGGGTGCTACCAAATTCTTGGCTTTTGAGAATCCGGTTTTAGCCAAGCCACCAAGTTTTGAAACTAGGGGGGGTGCTTCCATTATAATTTCATTAATCTTCATTTTGATCCAATCTGCGTACCCCACGGGTAAATTTATTGGGATCTTGTGTACGGATACTATTCAAGAGTCTGCGCTCTAATTCTGCTGCCTGTTCAGCATCATAATTCTCTCGTATATAGTTTAGTAGGTTTATAGCACTAGCGATGACATTAGTTGCACGACTCTCAATGAGACTCTTTTTGTCTCTCTGAGGGCTCATAGTGGCTAATTCTTCTAATATGCTATGGGTCCGCTTTTGCAAGATTTGCTCCAATCTATGTTATATTTATACGGAGTTAGCAAGTTCTGGGAATGTCTTTCGCCAGTTTGTATTACGCCTTATGTCTAATTTGTCCAGGAATTGTGACATTTCATTTGTAAGTTTTTTGCTGAAATTCAAAGCAAACAAACCCATTGCAGGTTGGGTTCTGTGTTCTATAGGGTCAGTTACTCTGTTGGCATTGAAATTGCTTTTGAGCCAAGAATTCAAATTGGATAAGTTTGAGTAATTTAAGATTCCCACTGTGGTATTAACGGCAAACATGCAATTTACCGGACTCATATCTATATACCACTGCAAATTTTTAGTCACTTCAGCCCACGATGCCGGAAATCGTTGGTATTCAAACCTTTCCCCTATGTCGTCTATGCTAAAATCAAGTTGTACTAATTTGAATTGAGCCCACAAATCTAGTAGGTTTTTTGACGGCAAGACGGTACCATTTGTGTTATAATTGATATGAACTTGACTTTTTATCGGGATAGCATCTAAGAATTCAACATGTTCTTTACTTAATAACGGCTCACCACCATTGAAATGTATATACTTTAACTTATTCAAATCTAAAGTTTTCCAAATAGTATTGACCGATCGATGTCGGTGTTGTAAGGGGAGATCTAATTCTTTCGCCCAAGCACTACTATTGTCAGGTCCGCATATAACGCAACGTAGATTGCAAGTGTCTCCGGTCCAATAATCAAGTCTAATTAGTTCAACTTGGTGGTTGAACAAACCATTATCTCGATACCAACTGTTGGATCCTATACGTCTACTAGAGTCACCGGCCTTGTCACAGGCCACACATGCCGCGGGCGACTGGTTGCGTTCCCACGCTTGTCTAATCTCTACTAGATAGTTGTTGTTATAAAAATTAATTTGGCTTACCTGTTGTGTGGGACTGATGCAACAAGGAGAAATTTGTATAGCATTATTTTTTGATACAATATTTAGATTTTTATAAGCGTCAATACAGGTCATTTACGAATCCGATACAGACATTCATTTGCAAACAATGTTTGGACTTTGTCGTCATCAACGTGAAAATAAGGGCTTGTCTTTTGTCCGTGATACCACAAGTTCGTGCTCAATTGATTTTGAGAATAATTAACAATAAAATTTTCTATATAATTTGAATTAATAAAATTGGTATAATCCTGATTAAACTCAAATCCTCCTAAACTAAAACAAAAAGGAATATTTTTTATTGTTAGTGTTGTTAAACAAAAAGAAATATAAAAATAATTTTTAAGTCTTTCAAAGTTTTGCGAAGATGCAGTTAGTTTGTATTTTTCAATTGTTTTTTTAATGTCAGTATCAATTTGATAGTTGTTAGTTGTATATCTTGCATAATGATAGTTTGATAACTCCTGTGCTGATAATTCTTTAGGTAACGCTGAAATATTTTTGTCTATTTCGTATCTACCATCCGTAGTAAAAGAAATAATAACAAAATCTGGATTTAATTTTAATCCTTGGAGTAACTGCAAATTGATCATTGCATTACTACATCCCCCATAGGCAAGATTTAGTACTTCAAAATTTGGATCATTGTCCAAAATTTTTTCTGACCAATGTAGATCTGGAAATTTTGGATCTGTTACACAATAACTATCTCCGCAAATTAAAATTTTCATTCTGATTTACTCTTTAATCCAGCAAGCATACTTTTGAGTTTAGTGCTTTGTACTTCTGCACTGATTGCAGGCATATCGAGTCCCTGTCCGGGTTTGGCCTCGGGTTTAATAAACTGTCGGGGATTGTCTTTGATCTGTTCCATGATACTGGCCTTGGGTGGACCAAATCCCGATTCGGTATCTAGGCCTGGATCAGTGATACGCATAGTTTCAATATTGTATTCCAAATCAATCTTTTGCCCTACACCAGTACTTGATCTAGACTTCATACATTGTATTTGATACCGCCCACGTTCACGCATTGCACGACTTGTAAAGATACCAAACACGTTATCAGCTGTGTTAATCTTACTAATACCGCCAGCAATATGACTGTGATCAAATTCTACTTCTTCAACTGCACTACGATTTAACTGACTTGCAGTTACTAATAATATGTTTAATTCTTTGGCCAGGTTACGCAATTCCTCAGCAACATACTTGTCTTTAATAAACTGATCATTGGGATTAACTTTAACACTCACCGGCATAACTAAGTCCAAATAATCCACCATGACAAAGTCAACTTTAATACCTGTTTGTATCTGTACTTCTTTTAAGTAACTGCGAATATCGTTTACGTTGCTCTGTGCCGGTAATGCTTTGATCCTATACTTGCCGGCTTTTTTACTGACCATAACAACCTTCATAGAAGTTGTATCCACATCTTTGCGTATGTCTTTTGTACCCATACCAGTTAGCATAGCATCAGTTCTTAAACCGGTTAGTTCTTCACTCAATTCCAATGTTATATAAACACCACTAAGTCCCTGTTGTAGCCAACTCAATGCTATATTCATCATAACTAAAGATTTACCTGATCCTGATCCACCGGCAAATATGTTTAGTTCACCTCGACTAAATCCACCATACAATAGTCTATCCATCTGTGGCCAACCAGTACTGACTTGTCCGCCACTGTTGTAATATCTGTTAATACGTTCTGCAGGATTATAAAAGTAATCAGTACCCATGTCTTTTTGCAAACTGATTTGTACTGCGTCTTTGATAAGTTTTTCTACAGGATCATAGTCACCTTTTTCCAACATGTCTGCGGCTTTTAAAATCGCACGTTCCAGTTCCTGGCGTTTAGTAAATCCTTCAAACTCCTGCATAAACCAATCATAATGCCCCTCATTTAGTTCGGGCACTGGTTTTAGTTCTACGCCTGTTGTGGCTTTTATCTGTTCATAACTGGGCAGAGTTTTGTGACTGTCTGTGTGTGTTTTAATAAACTCTGCAACTGCACGAAGACTTCTATCAAAATTATCGGGATTGTAAATATTTTGTACACGGACATAACTGCTACCGTCCTGGAGCATCATTTCTAAAAATAATTTTTGTAAATCTGGGGTATATTCTTTTATCATAATATGTTTATTAATTTCTTATTTTTGCTGGTCCATAAATCATGGACTGATTTGAATTGTTCTAAGTTAATGTCTGATTGTAACATAGATTCCACTAGATTACGACACTTTTCTCTATCCACTATCTCCACTAAATCAATTCTTTTTAAGCCTAAAGATTGCCATCCATTAAGACATTTTCGCCAATCATTATACATAATAGTTTTTATTTGATCATCAGTTACATTTTTTATTTTTTTAATTTGATCAAATGAATTTGTTCTGTGCAACCAATCTAACAATGTTTCGTTTGTCAATCGTTTGTCAATATATACTTCTACTGTGGTTTTTATATAGTTACCATCATCAATAAAGTAAAATTCACAATCGGGAAATAGATCTATTATTTCTTGATAACAGTGATGTGTATTTACTATTGGATCTATCTCAATATTAGAAAAAGATTCTGCTTTGAATTTTGATAAGAAAAAATGTTCACAGGCTTTCTTAAAAGCATTGCCAGGAGGATTTAATACCATTCCTTGGTTGTCTATTTTTATGGCATTTTGTGTTAGTACAGATACTAAAAAATCTCCACCACTACCGCTATTAAATGCCACACAGATATGGGGGTTAGACTTCATTTGATTAATAACTTTATTGTGTCGGACCAAAGTTTATGAGTTTTTGGTCCCGGATGTGTGTTACTTACATCGCGATCAATGTGCATCATTAGGCTTATTAATTTGGGATGTTTCAATCCTTGACTTATGTGTAGAATATTAGATGTTAGATTATCTGTTTCCTGTACCAGCGTAGGTATATCCTCTTGCCCTATACGATCAACCCAGAAGAAAATTATTTTTACTTTATTAGAATATATAGGTGAATTTAAAAAGTTTGTTAGATTTATAATACTATCCCTATTCAAATAGTCACCAGCAATTCCGTAATTTTGTGAGTTGGGGAAATACGATACTGTTGTCTTATCTTCGTCTACTCCGATGCCAAATATTGAACTACCTCCAAAAAAGGCGTATTCCGGAGTCCAATCATAATCTTGTAAACTCCTAAATCCTTGACGATTAAGTCTGTAGGATACTAGGCCTGTTTGATCCTTGCCCCACTTATTAAATATTTGCCCACGAAGTTTAAATAGTGGTTCATTAGCATTGTCAACCATGATTTAATTTTTTCTTTTTTAGTTCGATTTTTAACTTACTGGATTCTTTTGCTTCAATGATACTTTTTAACACAAATAGTTTTCCATACTTTATGACTGCTTCATTAATATCTTTAAAAGTCCCAAACCATAATGGAAAACTAACGCTCCATCCATACTCCAATGCATCATTGATTAACTTTACTCCGGCTCGATCATAATCTGGAACCACAATGACTTCACGTCCTAAACTGTCAATAATATCTGCTTGTTGCTCACTGCATTCATTGCTTAATACAGCTACCCCATCAA